>Ga0209060_10000105_pt1 | contig 222929 bp, 183 predicted proteins | sample Coa_R1_8_FD_187155 | JGI IMG/M metagenome (GOLD analysis project Ga0209060, IMG submission 187155) | Surface soil microbial communities from Centralia Pennsylvania, which are recovering from an underground coalmine fire - Coalmine... | ecosystem: Environmental > Terrestrial > Soil >...
GCGACCGCTTCCACGTCCCAAATCTGCCACCCTGTGAGATTGAGGGATTGCAGCGAGATCAGACCAGCGACCGTTTCCAAAGCTCGGATCCGCCCGCAAAAGGAGAGATTGAGGGATTGCAGCGAAGCGAGATTGGCGAGGGGTTCGAAGTTGCGGATCTGCGTGCAATTGGAGAGATTGAGGGATTGCAGCGAAACCAGCTCGGCGAGCGGTTCGAGGCTGATCTGCTGGCAATAGGAAAGGTTGAGGGATTGCAGCGAAGTCAGCCCCGCGAGCGATTCGAGGTTGTTGATCTGCTCGCACCCAGACAGATCGAGGGATTGCAGCGAAGTGAGCTTGGTGAGCGGCGCGAGGTTGCGGATCTGCATGCACCCGGAGAGACTGAGGGATTGCAGCGAGGTCAGACCGGCGACCGCTTCCACGTCCCAAATCTGCCACCCTGTGAGATTGAGGGATTGCAGCGAGATCAGACCAGCGACCGTTTCCAAAGCTCGGATCCGCCCGCAAAAGGAGAGATTGAGGGATTGCAGCGAAGTGAGCCCAGCCAGCGGTTCGAAGTCGCTGATCTGCGTGCACCAGGAGAGATTGAGGGATTGCAGCGAAACCAGCCCGGCGAGCGGTTCGAGGCTGATCTGCTGGCAATAGGAAAGGTTGAGGGATTGCAGCGAAGTCAGCCCCGCGAGCGCTTCGAGGTCGCTGATCTGCTCGCACCCAGACAGATCGAGGGATTGCAGCGAAGTGAGCTTGGTGAGCGGCGCGAGGTTGCGGATCTGCATGCACCCGGAGAGATCGAGGGATTGCAGCGAAACCAGCCCGGCGAGCGCTTCCAGGTCGCTGATCTGCTGGCACCAGGAGAGATCGAGGGATTGCAGCGATGTCAGTCCTGTCACCGCTTCCAGATCTCTGATCTGCTTGCACAGGGTGAGATTGAGGGAGATCAGTGAAGTGAGCCCGGCGACCGCTCCGAGGTCGCTGATCTGCGTGCAGTCGAAGAGATTGAGGGATTGCAGCGATGTCAGCCCGGCGACCGGTTCGAGGTCTCTGATCCGATTGCAGTCGGAGAGATTGAGAGATTGCAGCGATGTCAGCCCCGCCACCTCTACCAGGTCTCTGATCTGCTTGCACCCGGAGAGATCGAGTGATTGCAGCGCAGTAAGTCGCCCCAGTTCCGGAGGTAGTTCCTCTAACCATGGTCCAAGAGGAAAGTCGAATGCAAGTTCGGAAGCCCCGGACGCCTCAGCCGCCTGGCATCGGCGTACCGCCTCCGCATAGGCTCGATCTGCTGCGCTGGAAGACATACAAGGGTAGGTACTCAAGATCCTGCGCGAACTCTGCAGTGGTCAGAATACCAGATGCTTTCCCGAGTGAAATCTGAAACGCTGCAAGCGTAGCGGGCGTGCCTCGGTAAGGCCAAGGACGATGGAAATGGCGGATGTATAGTGTGGTGATGGCGTTCAAAGTCGGGGTGATCTGCCGAAGCTGCGGAGGAAAGATCGAGGTCGAAGACGAGTACATTCACGGCGTACCGGCTATGACCGGCTATAGAAATGGCCTGAAGCATTCTATAAGCCCCCAATGCCCGGAAGAAGCTTTGCCGATTTACAGTGTGGCCTGGCAAGAGACCTTGACCTGCGGACATCCCGAAGCGGCAGCACGCACGCATACCGTGGCGTGCTCTTTACGCATCCTGACCGCGAGCCTCTTCCGCGTACAATTGCACAATACTCATCCCGACCTCGCGAGCTTTGGATCGCAGTTCGATCGGCTCCAGCACCTCCACATCCGCACCAAAGCTCACGCTGAACTGCAGCGCTTCTTCCTCCGCGTCAAATCGAAGCCGCACCCGCACCATCGCCCCCTCCGGCGTCTCTTCCTCCAATCGCCAGCCCCGGTAACGAATCCACGGCATCACCTTCGCCTTCGCCAGGAACGTCGCTCGATATTCGGGTAGCTTCTCGCGGAATTCCGCCGCCGACCGCTCCCAATACGCGGCGAGATCGAAGTCCGGAGGCCTGCTGGCGGCCGCCTCCAACACTTCGACGCTCCGCATCCGCGAGACCCGGTAGGTGCGCGACTGCGATTCCCGGTTCGCAATCAGATACCAGGTGCTTCCGCGGGCCACCAGTCCCAACGGATCGACGCTTCGCTCGGCCGCTTCGCTCAGCACGCTCTCATATAGGAAGCGCACGCGCCGCCCTCGCCACAGCGCATCCAGCAGCACCGGGAGGCTCGCCGCCGATTCCGAAGGATTCCGCCATCCTCGCGCGTCCACCAGCACGCGCTGCCGCACAAAGTCCGCTTCCATCCGCGCACTCGCGGGGAGCGCCGCCTGCAGCTTGGTCCAAGCCGCGTCCGCCACCTGCTGGAGTCCCAGATCCGCCATCCACTTGCCGTTCTTGGAGACAAACAGCGATTGAATTTCTCCGGGACTCAACCCCGTAAGCCTGGTCTGATATTCCTCGAGCAGGCTCCACCCGCCGCCGGCCCCGCGCTCTGCGACCACCGGAATGCCGGTGCTGCTCAGGGCGTCCATATCGCGCAGGATGGTGCGCTCGGAAACCTCCAGCTTCCGGGCAAGATCCCGCGCCGTAACGCGGCGGTTTACCTGCAACTGCATCAGGATCGAAAGCAGCCTCTGCGCGCGCATGGATCACGTTTATCACAGAAATATGACATCAGGTGTCAGGAATCGGGCTTTAGACTCCATCCATGCGCAAACCACTTCCCAACAGTCGGCCGGACCAGCCCCGGCATTCCCTCAAAGACGCGGTCGCGGTGGTCGCGGGAGCCACTCGCGGCGCCGGACGAGGCATCGCGCGGGCTCTCGGTGAGGCCGGCGCAGTCGTCTATTGCACCGGGCGCAGCGTGCACGGCAATCCGTCCCCTTACCAGCGTCCGGAAACCATCGAAGAGACCGCCGGACTCATCACCGCGGCCGGTGGCGCGGCAATCCCGCTCCGCGTGGATCACACCGTGGAGGCGGAGGTCGAAGCGCTGTTCGAGCGCGTGGCCCGCGGTCACGGGCGTCTCGATGTGCTCGTCAACAGCGTGGCCGGCGAGGACCCCATGATGTCGCAGTGGGCGTCGTTCTGGAAGACCGATCTGCATAATGCGGACGCGATCCTCCGCCAGGCGCTGGTCTCCCACATCATCACCACCAAACACGCGGCGCCATTGATGATGCAGAAGCGCCACGGGCTCGTCGTGGAAGTGACCGAGAACGATCTGCTCCTCGCGGGTGGAAACGTGATCACACAGGTGGTGAAGTTTGCGCAAAAGGCCCTGGCCACCATCTTCGCCGCCGAACTCCGCAAGCATGGTGTGGCCGCAGTCGCGATCACACCGGGATTTCTGAGGTCCGAGCGGATGTTGGAGCACTTCGGTGTGACCGAAGAAACCTGGCGCGATGCCGGCAAGAAGGACAAGAATTTCCTGGAATCCGAGTCTCCGCTCTTCGTGGGCCGTGCCGTCGTGGCCCTCGCCCAAGATCCCAAAATCCTGGAGCGCTCCGGACAGCTCTTCAGCTCCTGGGAGGTAGGCCGCCAGTACCGATTGAACGACGTCGACGGCCGGCGTCCCGACTGGGGCCGGCTCGACATCGATTACTCGGGCCTTCCCAAATCACTCATTGAGGAGATGGGGGACGCTTTAGAAGTCCAGGAAGCCTGGTTGAAGCTGCTGTCCCGGCGGACCAGCCGCTATCGTGCTTCTTTCTTGACCTCCACGTCGAATTCGTAGAAGCCCTCGTTGTTCTGGAAGCCGTCCCTGTGGCCATTCACGGAAAACCATGTCTTCCCCTCGCGGGTCCTCACGATCAAAGCTCCGGCGCCTGCGCCGGGAGCCAGGAACACGTCTCCCGCAGGCTCCGTATTTTCAAAGGGCCCGCCGCATCCGGACGAACCCTGCGCCTTCACTTCCCAACACGAGATTCCACGGGCGTTAGCGAATTCGACCGCGCCTTCACGCGGATTGGGAATACTGGCGCCCCACGCCAGATTCGCGGGAAGAATCACATGGTAGCCGGCGCCAGTGGGTTCAATCACCGGGTGCTCGGGTGTACAAAGGTTGCGGCCGGGAAGACATGCCGACATCAGAAAACTGATTTCGGAGGAGACCATCGAGATGCTCGAAGAAACATCGGCCTGCGTAAAGGACCAGTTGAGGATGTCGTGATTCTCGTAACCGCCTCCGGTGGAAGCAGTGAATCCCACCCAGGCGCGCCCCTGCGAGTCCATTACCACTGAAAGATCCACCCTGGTTTCGAGGACCGGCTCGTCGGAGTCGTCGAGGAAGACCGAAAGAATCGGCGCGCGAAAGCGGATTCGCGCACGATGTGCCTTGCGGTCTTTCAACTGCACCCGCAGGTTCGGCGTGAAATCCAGACGTTCCGCCGGCCACCGCATTTCGGCGGGCTTCCCGTGGGTACAGACGGCAACGTAATTCGATGAAGGATCCTTCTCGTCGACGTTTTGAAAGGTATCGAAGAAGACGGCGATGGACCAGGGAATCCCCGGCTGGCGTGGATGGAAATAAGCGTCTGCCACGGCAAAGCCTCCAGCCGAGCCGCGCCCTCCCAATGCGGAAGGGCCCGAATTTTGCAGCACGAAGGCGAACCCATCGGCGCCGGGGCCAAGCCCTCCCTGCCGGGTCAGCCGGAACTCGAAGGTCGTCTCAAAGCCGGCGGCCACAGGCTGCTTCTCGACGATCCATGCGGCTCCCGCGCGGTTTTGCCGGGCGGGCGTCAGCCGCAAAACCTTGTCCCGCGGCACCGTGGCGTCGCCCACCAGTTTGAGTCCCCGGGCAGAAGCGAAATTCTGGAAGCGGATCGCCGCGGGCGCCACGCCGATCGTGCTCCAAACGAGCGCAATCCAGACCAGCCCAAGTCGCTTCATAAATGAACTACGATTATCCACTCCCTGAGGATGCGGAATGTGGTTCGAAGTGGCCCTATCTCGCCGCCATGTAGGCGCGGGCATGGGCGACCTGCGGAAGCGCCGCGTCTGCATCCTTCCACGCCGTCAGGAAATCCGCATATGTTCGCACGGCAGCCTCGCGGTCGCCGGATTTTTCACTTGCCAATGCGATTCCATACAGAGCGAATCCGGAATGCGGACGCTCGACCAGGGCCCGCTCGAAGGCCGCCTTGGCATCCGCCCATTTTCCAGCGGCCATCATGGCGGCGGCTTCGGTTTCCCCGACCGGCCGGATATAACTCGGCGGCTCGCGGTAACCGAGCGCTTTCTCTTCATTGCCTGCTCGGGCGAAGAGCGCTTTGGCCTCCTCGATTTTGCCCTGGCCGGCCAGGAGTGAGCCCCGCAACTCGAACGACATCACGGAGAGAGTTTTGAGTAAGGGGTCGAGCAGGGCATCCGACATGACAGCGAGTTTGGGCCAGTCGGACGCCGCCGGAGGATGCGGAGCCATCGCCATACCCGCGTTGTGCCCCGAGTCACCGTGAGACCGCGACTTGTTCTGGAGTTCCGCGTCCAGGTGCCCCGACAATCGCTCGGCCTCCGCAAGATTGCCCGCGGCGACTGCTTGCATCCCGGAGGCAAAATCCGCGAGACCACCCCGGAGGAATTCCAGGTTCGGCAGCCCCGGGCCCACACTGCCGGCGTTGAGCAGCTTCCGAATCTGCGCGAAATCGGCCACTCGCAGCGCGACCGGTAAGCGCGGATCGAGGCGTGAGATCGAATCCCTCGCCAAGTTGATGTAGAGCGTCGTCTCCAGTTTTCCCCGCGCACCGGTGATCTTGCCGGAGAGGCGCGTGGCCTCCTCGAACTTGCCCTGTTCCAGGAGATTCGCGACGGCATACATCAGGTTGTGAATGTAGTTCCAGTTGTTGTCGGGCTCGATGTGCTGCTCGCGCATGTAGCGCTCATCGACCGCCAGGGAGGCGGCGAATGCCTGCCCGGCGCGAGCGTAATCCCCGATGCGAAAGTAGATGTGGCCGGGCATGTGGACCATGTGTCCGGACGCCGGCGCCAGGCGGCCCAGGATATCGGCGCTGTGGAGCGCCTTTTCGGGGTGGTCGGTGGCCTCCAGAGCGTGGATGTAGTAGTGGTTGGCGGCGGAGTTTTCGGGATCTTGCCGGAGCACCGCTTCCAGCATGGCGAGCGAGTCATTGCCGCCCGCATTACCGGCGAAAATGCGCGCCTGGAGGTCCTGCGGGTAGTCGGCCGCGATTCGATGCAGCAGCTCTCGTTCTCGTAAGTAGAACGAATTGGGATCGGGACTGTGCGGGGCCTGGTCGTGAGCCACCGCGGCGTCGATATAGAGACGCTCCCGTTCGCTGGCATGCTCCTTCAGCGCGACGGCTTGCGCAAGTGCTCTGCCGGCGAGGCCCTGCGCCGTGCTGTGATAGAAGGACTCGGCCTTGTAGAGTCCCCAGTAGCACATGGCACAATGGGGGTCGACTCGCACCCCATGTTCGAAGGCGCGAGCGGACTCGTAGTCCCAGAAATCGTGCAGCAGATTGAGCCCCTGGTCGAACCACATTTGCGCTTCCGGGGTGGCGGTGATCTCCATGTGGGAGTTGCCGATCCCGGAGATGCGCACCGGTGGCGGCAGTTTTTCGGGCGGGATCTCGTCCTGCATTTCCATGACGTGGCCGGTCATGTTCATCTGTGCGAATGCGGCCGGCAGAGTGGGGCCAAGGAGAGCCACGGCAAGGGTGCGGAGCATGGAGGAGAATCTCAGGCGCATCACAGCTTCGTCTCCCGGTGTTCACCATCATTATCGAACGAGCGGTGTTGTGCGAATCCAGTGGTGACAGAATGGGACACTAACTCCAGGAGGTGATCCGATGAAGCGCAGCGAGTTTATTGCGCGAGTGGCGGCGGGCTCATTCGCCGCTTCCACCGCCGGCGCCATGACCGAGGATGGGCCTTTTGCCGCCACGGAGATTCAAATCGAGCGCGCTCTGCCGGGGAAACCACACGCGGGGAAGGTGCTCGCGGCGATTCAACCGCATGCCGACGATATCCCGCTCTTCGCGGGCGGCTTGGTGCTCAAACTGCTGCAGGAAGGGTACACGGGGTATCTGATCCGCACCACCAACGACGACCACACCGGCCCGGGAACTGTCGGCGAGGGCGTCTTGGCCAACGAGCGCGACAATCTCGCAGTGGCCAAGGCGTTCGGCATGAAGAAGACATACGACCTGTACTACCGCAATCACATGCTGGATAGCGTGTCTCCCCTCGAACTGCGGCTGCGGCTCATCTTCCTTTTCCGGCTGCTGAAGGTGGACACGGTCATCTGCTACGATCCGTGGGCGCACTATGAGGAGAACCCGGACCACTACACCACCGCGAGTGCTGTGGAAGCAGCTTGCTGGATGGCCGGCATGAGCAAGGATTATCCGGAACACCTCGACGCGGGCCTGTCCCCTCACTCGGTCACGGAGAAATATTACTTTGCGCGCGGCCCTCAGTATGTCAATCGCGTAGTCGATATCAGTGGCCTCATGGACCAGAAGATTTCCATCAATATCCTCAACGCGGCGCAAGGACCGGCCGGGCAGCAGGGAGCGCAACTGCGACGCCGCCTGGCGGAGCAGGGATTGCGGCTTCCGTTGCTCGGCGGCGACGACGTGACGGCGAACCGCGAATATACCCGCCAGTTCGTGCTGGACAGAGACGCGGAAGTCGGCAAGAAGTTCGGTCTGACTTATGGGGAACCCTATCATTACATCGGGCCGGCGCCGGCCAAAGTCGAAGACTACATCTCGAAGAACGCCGTGAAGGTTTGAGGAGCTTTGAGGCCGACGGGCCACGAAGCGGCCTTGCAGGGAGCGGTCAGCCGACTTTGCTGGGCTCAGAGCGGGTTACTCGCCAGTCTCGATCGCGGCACCCTTGCGGACTGTAACGCCGGCATCGCTGGCCGGGTGAATCCGCAGTTGGCCGAAAAGCCGCTTTCATGAACCGGCATCCCGGGTCTCGACGGGGTATTTGCGGATTTCCTCGTCGGAGGTCACCAGAACCATCCTCTCCACCGCGGACTGGGCGATGAGGATCCGGTCGTAAGGATCCCGATGGTGCCAGGGGAGTTGGTCGAGGTACAGAACATGTGCTGCCCGGATGGAGAGCACAGGAGTCTGCGGCCGCACGACATACCGCTCCCACCAGGCGGCGGGGTCTTTGACCGGAGCCTCGCGTTTGCCTTTCTTGTTGATCAGCTCCCAAAGGCTCGCCACACTGGCGGCATACTGCTGCTTCTCTATCAGCATGCGGACACCCGGGGACAGACGGTGCGGTGCCGCCACCGCCCAGAGCAGGACGTGCGTGTCGAGCAAACACAGATCATTCATACCAGGCTTGCGTCTCGTCCTCGGACAGGGATTTCCACCAGTTGTCCCGGCTGAGGATGCCGGCATCGATATTGGGGTCATGGATGCCCGCCCCCAGGATATGCGGGGTCGCCGGACGGACAGGGACGAGCCGGGCGATCGGCTTACCGCGGCGGGTCAAGACGATCTCTTCTCCCTCAGCGACCCGCTCCAGGATCTCGGACAGGTGGGTCTTGGCGTGGGCGATGTTATAGGAGGGCACGGAACCATTATGACCATCTCACATGGTCATGTAAAGGCGAGGCTGAGAATGCCTGGATTTCCTTGCCAGGACAATCACTTACCCCAAAGCGAGCCGGTTTACTTGAGCTGACCAGTGCTACGCCGCCTGGCACAACCATTCTCTTCCGCCGTCGCATTCCGTTTTCGAAATTGTTCGGCTTGCGGATCATTTTCGGCAACCAGCCGCGAGATGCACCTTGATGGCGACCCGAAAAACGGTTTCGAAATCGGCGCCGCGTCAAAGGGTATTACCAGCGTAGCGCCCTGATTTGTTTCTGCTCCATGCGCGAGGAATCGTCGAGCACGCCGTAATGTCCCCCGAGTTGATCGTTTGGCGCCGGAGACCGTGCTTCCACGCGGATCTGAAGGCGGGCCGCGGTCGTCCAGCCGCCGAGTTCCTTGCCGAACTGCGCTTGAAGCATGACATTCCGCGTTGGGACGACGCCGTAAGCCGAGCGCGCCATCATTCCTTATCGCGGCACCCGTAGCGGGACCTCGGAAGATCGCGAGATCGGATGCTCGTCTTCCACTCTGCATGCCAGTCGCGAAGAGCACCGCCTGCGCGGAGATCTTGCCGCTCGGAACGTTGTTCGTCACCGAAGCCCGAACGTCGCCAGTATAAGGCAGCGCAGCTTGAAACCTCTTATCATGCTGTCAATGTTCCAGATCACGAAAGTCCCCGCGGACGCGCCCGAGGTTACGGAAACCCTCGGGACAAAGGATAAGTTCTGGTTCGATACACAGACATTTCTGTTCAAACAGGTTCGGCGCGGGACGGGGGAGGATTGGGCAGAAAAACTATGCGCCGAACTGGCTGGGCAAATTGGCATTCCCCGCGCGGAATACGAGTTGGCTGAATGGGAGTCGCCGGAGGGAGTCGTTAGAGGAGTCGTGACGCGAAACTTCTGTCCTCCCGGATCTGCTCTCATTCTCGGCAACCAATTACTCGGTGAGACCGATCCCGCCTATGCAGTGGGCCAAGTCTCCAAGTTCCAGGTCCCGGCCCATACAGTCGAACGGGTCGTGAGGACGTTGCAGAACAGGGAACCACGATTGCCACTGGGATGGCTTCCGCCACCCGGCATTGTGGATGCGGTCGATCTTTTTGTTGGATACCTGATGCTCGACACCCTAGTTGGGAATACTGACCGGCATCACGAGAATTGGGGCATTGTCGTGTTGCCGGATCGCACTGTTCATCTGGCCCCCACGTTTGATCATGCTTCAAGCCTCGGATGCCACCTTCTGGATGAGAAGAGATCGCAGCGCCTCCGGACGGCTGACCGCAACTACGACGTTGCGGCATTCGCGGCGAAAGCACGATCTGCGCTATATGGCGATGAAACCGAAGCTCACCCTCTTCCCACAATCGATGCCTTCCTGAATGCCGCACGCCACAGGCCCGGGGCTGCGCGCCATTGGCTAGGCAGGCTCGATATCATCACCGAAGCGCAAACCGCTATGATTATGAGCAATGTTCCGCATGAACGCATATCCGAAACAGCAATCGAGTTTGCCAGAAGGCTCATATTGATCAACAAGAACAGATTGGTAGACGCAGGAAAGGATTTGCGGTGAACGCGCTCTTTGTTGCCTGGCAGGAACCGGTTTCCCGGCAATGGTTTCCGATTGGCCGGCTTCAGGCATATGCGGATGTTTACGCCTTCTTCTATACGCGAGGGGCGCTTCGTGCTCAACAGGAAGCGGGCTTCGAGCCCCTGGTCTCATTTCCGGAACTGGGCACGACCTACGTTGCCGAGCACCTGTTCCCGTTGTTCTCCAATCGCTTGTTGCCTTCCAGTCGGCCGGAGTACCGAACCTACCTGGCGTGGCTCGGGGTTGGGGACAGTGAAAGCGATCCCGTGACCATCCTTTCGCGAAGCGGCGGCCGCAAGGCTACGGACACGCTGGAGTTGTTCCCACTCCCCGAACGAAACGAGTGCGGAGAGTACGAGATTCACTTCATGGTGCATGGACTAAACCATGTGCCTGATGTGAACGTCGAGCGGGCAATGTTGCTACAGCCGGGCGACCTCTTGCTTGCCATGCGCGATTTCCAGAACCCAAAGGACCCTGATGCTGTTGCTTTGCGGACGGCTGAGAAGTTCGACAAGGACCTATATATTGTCGGCTACTGTCCGCGCTACCTGCGATCAGAAATTCTCCGCCTGATCGATGCGGGTTCCCTTCCGAAGATCACGGTAGAACGAGTCAACCGGGCTCCCGCTCCCGTTCAGTTTCGCCTTCTATGCAAAGCAACCACGAAATGGCCCTCCGGGTTTCAGCCGTTCGATGAGCCGGACTTCCAGCCTCTGGCATCAGCGGACGTTACGCTCGCCGAGATTTCGTTGGCCCTGCGGCACCCATAACGGGAACTCCGAAGATCGACTCATTCCTTACCGCGGCACCCGTAGCTGGACCTCGGAAGATCGCGAGATCGGATGCTCGTCTTCTACGCTGCACGCCGTCGCGAACAGCACCGCTTGCGCGGAGATCTTGCCGCTCGGAGCGCTATCCGTCACCGCAGCCGGCACGGGACTATCGAAATGAATCGAGATCACGGATTTCTCGTCGGTAGCCGTGAAGTCTTCTTGTACCTGAAAAGTCTTGCCCGGCGCTCTTTCCAGGTACTTCCCGTTTTCATCGACCAGTGCCAGCACGGCACAGCCGCGATTGCCGGGGAAGGGCTCGATCCGAAACGCGAGATCGCCTGCGATCCGCCCGTCGTTATAGTTTGCCTGGAAGGTATCGTAGGTGACCCGCGAGTGCGAATTGCCCGCTATCGCGGCGGGCGGCGGTGCTGGAACCGCGACTGGAGCCGGAGCCGGGACTTTCGCGGGCGCCACTGTTGACGCCGGCGCCGGCGTGGACGTAGTCGTCCCCTTCTGTCCCGAATGCGAGGACAAGACCAACGGCAGCAACATCAGCAAACTGATCGCGAGCCCTGCACCATATGCCTGAAAAACACTCGGGACACGCGAATGCGGGCCGCCCACAATCGGCGGCATCGTCGCAACCAGTGGCGTGCGGAGCGCCTCCTGAAAATCCTCCGCCGTCTTGAAGCGATCGCCGATCTCGAGCGACATCGCCCGCAGCATCGCCCACTCCACATGCGGCTCCATGGCGATTCCGAAGCGGCTGAGCGGCTCCAGTTCATCCTGCGTTCGGCGCTCCAGCGCGTCTGGAGGCACCGTCCCGGTCACCGCGCGATACAGCGTGGCGGCGGTGGCGTAGAGGTCGGCCGGCGGACCCTGGCGCCCGTGCCGCAGATACTGCTCGGGCGGTGCGTAGCCGGGCTTCAGAATCACCGAGAGGTTCTGGCTGCGCTCTCCCATGGCGAAGCGCGCCGCGCCGAAATCCAGCAGCTTCACGCCGCTGGTGCGCGTCAGAAAGATATTTTCGGGGCTGATGTCGCGATGCAGCAGCCCGTGATGATGCACCTCGCGCAGGCCGTCCAGAACCCGCATGATCACATTCAGCGCCGCCTCGCCTCCAATGCGGCCGTTGCGCTCGCGCAGATAGGCGGCCAACGTCTTGCCTTCCAGATACTCCATCACCAGGTAGGCGGTGCCGTTGGCGCTTTGGAAATCCAGGCAGGACACGATGCAGGGATGATTGCGGAACAGCGTGAGGACGTTGGACTCTTCGGAGAAACGCTGCAAACCGTAGTCGAAGACCTCGGCCCACTGCGGCGAGATCGTGGTCACCTGTCCCGATCCGTAGACGCGCACCGCGGCCGCACGCGGAAAATACTCCTTCACCGCCACCCGCCGCTGATTGGCCAGATCCCAGCCGAGATAGGTGATGCCAAAGCCGCCTTCGCCCACCACGCGGCCCAGCAGGTAGGCCTGATTGAGCAGCGTCCGCGGCGCCAGTTCCATGCCGCCGGCGGGCGTGCCCTCACGCCAGTCGCAGGCCGGACACACTTCCGCCGCGCCCTTCTCCCGCATGCATCCCATGCATAGATGATTGGGATTCACGCCCATCTTCAAACTCCCACCACCCGGAACTCCGCGATGCCGTCGGCTATCCGGATCATGTCCCCTTCTTGCAGCCCAACTCCTCCCTTAAGAGGAGTCCAGCCCTGCTCTGTGCCGCGCCGAATCGAAGTGCCGTTCATGGACTGCAGGTCCTCCATCCAGATGCGTACGGCCCCGGCGAAGCTCTCCGTCCAGACACGCGCATGCTGCGAGGAGACGTGCGGGTGCGAGAGCACTACCTGCGCCTGCTGCGGATTGCGCCCGATGACGATACTGCCCGCTGGGATCTCGATCTTCGTTCCCACAATCTCCCCCTGCACGCAGCTCAGCACATAGCGCGGGGCGGTCTGTTGCGGCGCGGGAATTGGCTCCGATGCCGGCGCCACGGGCACGGCGGCGGCCGGCGCCTCCATCAGCCGCGCATTGCCAAAGGCCAGGACCAGCACCGGCACATACACCAGCGAGCCGATTCCGTAGCCCCAGAAGTTCCTTCCCATGCGGCGCGCAATATTGCCGAAGACCCAGATCTTGGCGCCGAAGTTCACCATCGGCACGCACAACGGCGCCGCATGCCAGGCGGAAACCCCGGCGCAACGGCACATCAACACCCACTGGTAGACGGGGATGCAGTACGCCAGAAAGCCCTCGTTCTGAAACTTCCGTCCCAGGTGCCACAGCATCGCGCAGTGAGCGATGTAGGCGACCAGCGCCGCCACGCCGATCATGAACAGGAAGATCAAACCGAGGAGGGCCTGCCCTGTCTGGTCAGTCATCTGCGAGCGCCCTCTTTAAACTGGAGGCCTGGCGTCCGGCCGTTTTGCGGGCCGAGCAGGGTTCGCCACCGGCGCTGTGGTCCCCGGCGCCGATTTCTTCCAGAAGACCGCCACACTGTCCGGATAGATTGCGACCATCAGGAACACCAGCAAGGTCGCGGTCAGACAGACGATCGCGATCCAGGATAGCTTCTCGGTCAGGCTCGGGGGCGCCGCTTTCCTGGCGGGCGGCGGCAGCGGCGGGATGGGAAGCGGTGCGGCACTCTCATGCCGCTCAGTCGCGGGTACGGCCGATCGAAAGGACACGGCAATCGCCGTCCAGTTGTCGTTGCCGGGCTTGGCACGGCGCAACAGGCGGGACGCCATGCAGCGCATCCAATCAGCGGGCGCCGCCGTTTTGGCCGAATCGGCCTCCATCTCCAGCTCCGTCACGTACTCCCAGAAGCCATCGGTGCACAGCAGGAACGAATCGCCCGGGCGCAGCGGCCGCTCGACGATGACGGGATTGACCTCGCCCTCGTTGCCAAGGCTGCGCAAGACGCGGTTGCGGTCTTCGTGAAAGCGGATCTCGTCATAAGCGATCGAGCCGCCGGCCGCCAGGGCGCCCGGCACGCTGTGGTCGATGGTTTGAAACTCCACCACACCGTTGCGCAGTTGATAGAGCCGGGAGTCCCCCACATGGCCGCACACGGCTCTTTCGTCATTGGCCAGCAGCACCACAATCGTGCTGCGCATCTGCACGAGGCCAGGCTCGCCCTGCTGGCGCACAATCGCGGCATGGGCGGCCACCAGGTGAGACTTGAGAGTGTCGGCGTTGACAACGGGATTCGCGCGAAAGGAGGCCTGCACCGCCTCCACCGCCAGCCGCGATGCCGTGGCGCCGCCGCCATGTCCTCCAAGCCCGTCAGCTACCACCCAGCAGCCGGCGCCCGCCGCTTCCAGAGAGCCGAAGTGGTCCTCGTTCGCCGGACGCCCGCCCGAGTTCGAAAGAGATGCCGTTACGAAGGCCATGGGGTCACTTCTTCTCCGGTACCTTTCCATCCGGCACGGAATTCTTTTTGGCGCCCCTGATCTCCGGACCCGCTTTCCCCGGGGTCTTCTCCGGGGCTGGTGGAACACTGGGATCGGTGTTGGACGGCTGCAGCTCCGGAGGCTTGGTGTCCTTCGCGCCGGATTCGGGTTTCGTCTCCTTTTTGGGCTGATTGGAGTCTGCGGGCGGGCCGAACAGGGGATCCTCGATCTCTTTCCGCGGCGGCGCCTCCTGTTGAACAGCGGGCTTGTTGATTGGCGTATCGTGGGGAGTATCGGGAACAGGCACAGCGGGGACACTGGGCCCGAGCTCTTTCTGCTCGATATTCGGGCCCGGGTCCTGCGAGTGTACCCGCTTCAACGCCACTATCCCCACGGCGAGATTGGCGCACAGCAGCAGCCCCACCGCACCCAGAGAGATCTTCGACCGCAGTCCCGAGACAGCCGGAGGCGGAGCTGGAAGCGCCGCGACCGTGCTGCGGGCGCCTTCGCAGCGAAAGGCGATGACCGTGAGGTTGTCCTGCTTCTGTCCGGCTCGCGCGAGGACCATCTCCTTGACCGATTCGCAGGCCTGGCTGGCGCTTTCGCCGCGAAATGACGAAACGAACTCCTGGTCGCTGAGGGCGCGATAGACACCGTCGGTGCACAGAAACACGTAGTCGTCCGGCTCCAGCCCCAACGGCTTGAGATTGGCGTCCACTTCGCGCGTCCCCGTGAATCCCAGGTAGCTGGTGAGCCGGTCCTGCTCGGGATTGGACAACGCTTCGTCCAAGGCGAGGCGCTCGCCGGCCACCTGGTCGAGCAATCGTTCGCGGTAGCAGTGGTCGCGGCTCAACTGCACCAGCCGCCCGCGCCTCACCAGGTACAAACGGCTGTCGCCCACCGAAACCCAGTACAAGCGTTCCCGGTGAACCACGGCCGCCACCAGCGTAGCCCCGCTTTGGCCGCCGGTAGATCGGTTCAAATCCGCCACCGCGGCGAATGCCGCATCCAGACTGCGGCGCAGGGCGGCCGGAATTGTCTCCGCGGGCGACTTGCGCTCGTACTCGCCCAGGAAAGCGCGCACCGCCGCCGCACTGGCCTGCTGCCCGTTGCTGAGCCCTCCCATGCCGTCCGAGATCAGGGCCAGCAGCCCGGCGTGGGCCGAGAACTGTGTGTCGGCGGGGTCGGAAAAAGCGAACGAATCCTGCTGCTCTGGCCGTGCGCCGATATGCTGTGCGTTACCGGGAAGATAGTTCATAGGGCCGGTCGCTATCGTTCGGGCCAGCGGAAGCGCTCTCCGCAGAAGGGCACGAACAGCAGCTTGGAATTTCCCAATTCGACGATGTCGTAGGCGTTCAAGACGGCCGGTATGTCCACCATGCGCCCATTCAGGTAGACCAGCCCGCGGGCATCTCCGGCATACAGCCGGAACTCCACCGTGCGTGGATCGAAGGCGATGACCGCGTGATTGTCGCGGGAGATGCGCGGATCGCCGCCAATGCAAATGTCCATCGAGGGCGAGCGCCCCATGAAGTTCTTCTCAGCCTTGATGCGGAAGTCGCGGCCGCGGTCCGGACCTTCGATGCATACCAGCCATCCGACGATCGGGTCGACGCGTTCTTCGCCTTCCGCGGATGGCTGCCTGGGATACCAGCCTTGCGTAGGCTCGTCGCTGGAATAGGCGCCCGGGGAGGGGCGGTTCTCCGGAACATAGGGCTGATCCTGCCACGATGGCTGCGGTTCGGCGGGCACGGCGGGCATGGTGCGGCTGGCCGGTCTCGGCCTGGTGGGACCGATGTCGATGCCCGCCACCCCGCAGTGCGGACAACTGCTGAATTTGGCGGGGTTGTAAAAATGGCCGTTATTGCATCGCCGTTCGCCAGCCATAGGCTAATCCTCCAGTCACACTACCTCCATTGAAACCGCTCGCCGCAGAGAGGCACAAATTGCAGGCTGGTCTGGCCGAGCTCGATCGTGTCGTAGGGCTCGAGCGAAATCGAAGTATCCACCAGACTGCCGTTCAGATACACGATGCCGCGGGACTGGCCGGGTGAGAGCCGGAACTGGTTGTTGCGCGGGTCGAAGGTGATCATGGCGTGGTTCTCCCGCGAGATCCGGTTGTCGCCCGCGATACAGATGTCCATGCGGCTGTCGCGCCCGATGCGGTTCCGCTCGCCGCGGATACGGTAATCCCGCCCGGCGCTGGCGCCTTTCACGCAGACCAGCCAGCCCACCACGGGATCGAAATCCCGCGCCTGCGGCAGCGGCCCCACCGTGCGTCCGTCGTCGTATGGCGGCGGCTGGGGGGTGGGAGGCTGCACAGGCGGCGAGGGCTGCGGATGCAGATACCACTCGTCGATCGCCTGGTCGAGGTCATTGAACCCGAGCCCGTTGATGGCCGGAATGTCGAGCATGTTCCGGCTACGGTCGTTGGTGAGCAGCGATTCCACTTCCACCCGCAGGCCGGGGTCGCCGCGGCAGGCCTGCTCCAGGTACGAAAGACGGGTGGCGCCCTGGAGCTTCACCGCCTCGCGGAAAATTGCTTCGATTTGCTGCCAGCGTTCGGAGGTCACGGCTCGATCCTTTGCGGAGAAAATGGTTTCCGGCAACTGTCACCAGGGAATGCGCAAAAGCGCGGGAAAACGGCCGGAAACCGGCTCACCGGGGAGCGCCTCCCGTCAATTCGCGATTCATCCAGGCGTTGGCCGCCCGCAGATGCTCCTTGGCCACGGTCAGCGAAAGCCCCGCCACCTTGGCCGCGTCGGCAACCGTCAGGCCGCCGAAGAACCGCAATTGCACCAACTGCGCCTTGAGGGGATCGAACTCCTTCAGACGTCCCAGGGCTTCGTTGACCGCCAGGATCGTATCGAGCGAGAGGGCCTGTTGCACCGGGTGATCTTCGAGAGGCACCTGGACGGCGCCATCTCCCCGTTTGGCGGATTTCCGTTTGCGCGCATAGTCGATCAACACCTGTCGCATGACATTGGAGGCACAGGCCAGAAAATGCGCCCGGTTCTGCCATTCGGTGTCGGACCCCACCAGCCGCAGATAGGCTTCATGCACCAGGACGGTGGGTTGCAGGGTACGCGCATCCCGCTCGCCATGCAGATGTTTGCGCGCCATCTGCTTCATCACCTGGTAGAGGATCGGGAAGAGCCGTTCGTTGAAAAGTTCCGGCCGGTCGCGCAGTTCATGCAGGATCCGGGTTACTTGCTGGGATTCCTCGGAGAAGCTGTCCATCGCGAATCCTTTCAGATTCGTTTATAGATAGCATACCCGGGCTCCGGCTCGTGGATGGGAAGCAGGGGTTGGGGGTCCGCCAAAGTGTACCCGTGGCGCAAACACTCTGTTTGCCGTCTCGACACTTTTGTCGAGACTTTTCGCGCTGCATCTTGCCTACGGTAAACGGAAGTTGCCTCCGGAATATCCCCTAAATGGAGCATCCGGAAAGGCCGAAGTGACCAAGTTGCTTTGATAAGCTGAATGAGAGCAAAAGCAGAAATTGGTTCAGCCCGGAGGCCAGGTAAGTGGATCAGTTCGGAGGACTGATCTACTTACCCGCGCCGCCGCGCCAGTTACTCGAACTTACCGCCTGAAATTTTCGGCGTGCCGGTCGTAATCGACTCGGGCATGTTGCTCGCGGTCACGATCATGATCCCTGTCATACCGTGGAGCGACTCGCACTGCCGCGGGCGCCGCCCAATATCCCGCCACCCAGGCATGATTCGGCGTGTAATAACCATCGACCCAGGTATATCCGGGGCCGGGGCAAGCCGGACGAACCACAGCTACCGGCGCAGGAGCGCCAAATCCAAATCCCACTGTCACCCGCGGAGCCGCAAACAAGCCACCCGCCAGAAGCATCATCACTGCGATCGTCTTTTTCATTTTCTTACCCTCCTTACGCAGTGACTGAGTGCAAAGTCTGTGCCAAACCGTAAATGATTGAAATAGAGTGGGTTGCTTGAGATGCCTGGATTCCGTTGGTGGTTATCCACCGACCCAGCGGTGCGCTTCAGCCAAAGTGGCTGCATCTCTCCGGTTTCCCCTATCCTCATCTGGTCATTCGTCATAAAATAGCCTCGGACGGCGTTACTTTATGCATATGCGCTGCGGCACTCTACTGTTCGTGTTTTGCGCCTGCCTGGCCGCTCAGCCGGGCGCGCGGGTGACACGCAACCTTGCAGTCACCGTGAACGGCAAAGGGGAGGATGAAACCATCCGCATTCGCAATGAATACTCTTCACCTGCGACGGCGTGGATCCTGCAATGCGAAACGCCGCAGGGCGGATCGCGCCACTACTGGAACGACCAGGATCTCAGCTTCCAAACCACTCCGCTCGCTCCGGATCAGGAGATTGAATTCAAATTCCCGCGACAGCCACCACCGATGAGGCAGCAATTGGCCGATAACGGCACCTGCACCGATTTCCACACGATCGCCGCCGTTTTCGCAGATGGCACCGTATCCGGCGACCTCAGGTGGATCAATGCCGTTGTCGCCGACCGGCGGCAAGCCTATCAGGATATTGCCAAGGCCACTGAGATCGTGAACGCGGCGATTTCCAAAGGGACCGATACCTCAGCCGTCATCCAGCAACTCACAGACTGGGGAAAAGGCGAGATGCCCGCGGGAAGGCCCATCAAGGCTACCGCCACTTACGGTCCCAGCTGGGGCTTCCAGTCGAAGGGAACCGCTCCTCCCCAAATGCGACTTTCCCGCAGCCCCGTACCCGGGGCCGCACTCTGGCTCGTCGACACACAGGCAATGAAGCTTGCAGATGCGGTAAAGGCTCTCGCCGAATGGAGCACCCGCCTGGCGAAATTACCGCCGGTCACCGAAACCGGAGCGAGTTCGCCAGCTCCGATCCGCAGGTTGACCTCCGGGCCGTTTACACCGCCCTCGGAGCCGGAGATCACCGGCAAACCCGCCCCCGAGTTCGCTTTGGAAGACGTGGATGGCCACAAATTCACGCTGGCAAGTCTGCGCGGTAAACCGGTGCTGCTGGATTTCTGGGCCACCTGGTGCGAGCCTTGCCGCGAATCGATGCCTCACGTCCAGGCGCTCTACGAGCAGTTCAAGGAGAAAGGCCTGATCGTGCTTGGTATCGACACCAATGAGCCGGCCGAAAAAGCCCGGAAGTATTTCGCGGAGCAAAAGTACTCATTCGCCAATCTGCTGGGTTCCGGCAGCGACGTAATCAAGAAGTTTGGCGCGGAGGCCATCCCCCGGGTCATCCTCATCGACAAAGACGGCGTCGTGCGTTACGTCCACACTGGCTGGGGCTCCGGAATGGACATCACCCCAGAGGTGAAGAAGCTCATCGAGCCCTGAGCCTAGCGGCCAGCGAACACGTTGAGCTGGTAGACCTTCATCTGCTTCGGAAAGAGCCAGCCGAACAATCGCAAGTTGGCTCGCAACAGCAAGGACAGGCGCGGCCACAGGCAATCGGGAACGTCCGCCACCGTGCGGGATTCCACCAGGCGCAAGCCGATATTCCATTCTTGAATCGCGATCGGATCTTGGCAGGCCCACGTGAACCGGGCCGCCATCTTCCGCCGCACAAAATCCCGGTTGCCCATGTCCACCGCCCGGCGGCCCACCGTGTCGAACGCGATAGTGACTTCCGGAAAGCCGCTCGCGATCTGTCCCAGCGCGATCTTCACCTGGGGCTCTTCCATATAGACGAACACCGTCTCGGCAACCAGGAAGTAGGGCCCGGGGCTCCGGCGGACAGCCTCGATCCAATCCGCGTCCAGAACCGAGGCGGCAAGCGTGGTGCGGCGCTCGGAATCGGAGAAGAATTTCCGCCGGAGTTCGACCATGTCCGGAAGTTCGAGGTCGTACCAGTGGACCTTGCCATTGTCGAGCCGCTCGAAGCGCGTGTTCAGCCCGGCGCCGATCTCGACCACGGTCCCCTCCGGATGACGCCGCAGAAAGTCCTGTACCCACACGTCGAACATGGCGCTCCGCAAGGTACACCCCACCACCCTTCGCCGCTGTCCGAACCGGCGGAAATCCCAATCGATCGACTCTACAATCTCGATGGCCTTGGGGTCTTCCAGAATCGGCCGTCTCCTCCGGCTCTCCAGGGAGCGGGCATAAAGCGGCACCAGCGCTGTCTCCTGCACTCGCCCGAGTTGGATGGATAGTCGCACGGAGAATCGCCGCCGGACCATCAATATACCTCCTGGCGCGGTGCCAGTACAGGTAGATGCGTAACGCCGGCTCTGTCAGTTGGCCGGTGACTGGCTTCATTTGCTCCAACACCACCAGTGACTGGCGGAAATCCACCACCGGAGCCTACAACTTGATCCATTAACCACCTATTTTCAATATCTTACCGTTTGGCATGCGTTTTGCCTTTAGTCACTGCGTGGAGGGAAAGACGATGAAAAAGGCAATGGCAGTGATGGTTCTTCTGGCGGGTGGCTTGTTTGCGGCTCCGCGAGTGACGATTGGAGTGGGCTTCGGCGCTCCCGTGCCGGTGCCTGTGGTGCGCCCGGTGTGCCCGGGTCCCGGATATTCCTGGATCGACGGTTACTACACGCCGGCTCATGTGTGGGTGGCCGGATATTGGGCCCCGCCCGCGGTAGTGCGTGTCCTTCCGCGCTACGAGCATGTGCGCATCCTCGATCATCGCTTCGAACACTATCGCCGGTAAGTACGTACGACCGTGAGGGAGTGATTTCGGAGCGATCGCGACATCGCTTGCTTACGCGCGCGGCTCGCAACGAGCGATTTTCGGAGCGATTCGCAACGTCGCTTGCTTACGCGCGCCGCTCGCAAGCGCACGTATCCCGCGAACGTATTGGGGTAGCTTACGAGCCGCGACCGTGAGGGAGTGGTTTTCGGAACAATCGCAACGTCGCTTGCTTACGCGCGGCTCGCAACGAGCCACGACCGTAAGGGAGTGATTCGGAGCGATCGCGACGCTAGTGTTTCCGCTGACTACTGCCCGAACACCTGCACCTCGGCGAGGCTCAGGTAGTTCGGGCTGTTGAGTTGCACCCGCACATAGCGCCCCTGGGCGCCAATGGGAATCGCGGCCGACGGTGCCGGCGCCGCTGCCTGATGAATGGCAAAAGTGGCGGCCCGGCTTTGCAGCGTCGCGGGTGTGTCACTGGCGCTGAACGGCGTGTCCGAAACGAAGACCCAATAATCACTCAGGCTCGACCCGCAGCAGTCCGTGCGATTGTAGATCGTGACCGAACTGACAGCGGTCGAAACTCCCAGATCTACCTGCCACCAGGGATTGGCTTCCAGATCGGTCGCGGTGACCGACCCGTTATAGAAATTCCCGTCGGTTACACCATCTACCGCCGCGCTGGCGCCATCCGTCTGGAATCCCCCATAAGTGCTGCTTTGCGTGGCCGGCTTCCGTAGCGCAACATTGAGGGGCGGCGGTCCTGGAATTCCGGGGATCCCGAATACCTGCACTTCGGCAAGACTCAGGTACTCGGCGCTGCTGGAACTGAGTTGCACCCGCACATAGCGCCCCGGAACCCCCGCAGTTCCACCGAACGCAATCGTTGCCGCAGGCCCCGGCGCTACAGTCTGATGACTGCTGAACGTCGCGGCGCGATTCTGTAACGTGGCGGGAGTGTCCGCCGCCAGAAACGGGGTGTTCGAGACAAACACCCAGTAGTCGTTCAGCCGGCTGGCGCAACAGTCCGTGCGATTCCAGATCACCACCGAGCGGACCGTGCCCGCAGCTTCCAGATCCACCTGCCACCAGGCATTGGGATCGGCGTTGGTGGCGGTCACAGAGCCGTCGTAAAAATTCCCATCAATGACGCCGTCGATGGCCGAGGAAGCGGCTGCGCTCGGGGATCCAGGATAGGTGCTGCTTTGAGTGGCGGGATGCCCCGGCGTCAACCCCGCGGCCAGCGAACTTCCGGGCGTGCCGAAAATCTGAACTTCGGCCAGACTCAGATAATCCTGCACACCCAACTGCACCCGCACGTAGCGCCCATGCGTGTTGACTGCAAGATTCGCGGACGGGTTGGGCGCCGCGGTTTGCAGGAGGGCGAACGTCCCGGCCCGGCTCCGCAGCGTGGCAGGCGTGTCTGAGTCGAGAAACGGGGTGTCGGAAACAAACACCCAGTAGTTGCTCAATTGCGAGCCGCAGCAATCCGTGCGATTCCAGATCACGATGGAGTTGATCGCCGCCGAGAATCCCAAATCCGTCTCCCACCAGTCGTTATTGGATTCAAAATCGGTGGTGGATACCGAACCGTCATAGAAGTTGCCGTCCAGGTTGCCATCCACCGCTCGCGAGGCGTCTGCGTTGAGGGCAAAACGATAGGTACTGCTCTGTCTCGCCTGGCTGCCCAGCGCCAGATTGGTAACGACAGAACTTCCAGTTACCGCAATAGGACCAGACGATCCGTTAATCGACGAATTGCCGGCGACGGCCACGGTGATGGTCTGGTTGCCGACCGTCCGCAGCATAGCCGAAAACGTCCCCACGCCCGCGAGCATGAGCGAATCGGCGGGCAGAATGGCCGATCCGTCACTGCTGCTGAAGTGCACCGGGGCGGTATTGGCGAGCGCGAGGTTCCCGAACCGGTCATAGCTGGTGATAGTGAAACTGAACGGCACGCCGCTGATCGCCGTAGGCGGCGCCGCGGAGAACACAAATCGGCTGGTAGCCGCCGCCTGCACCTGAATGGGTGTGGACGTTCCGCTGATCAACGAGTTTACGGTATCGCCTGCCGTAAGAATGGCGCCCGAGGGATTGGCGATCCTGAGTACGGCGGTGAATGTTCCCACGCCATTGAGCAGCATGGATTCGGCCGGCAAGTCGCCCGATGGATCGGTGATGGAGAAGTGCACGATCCCCTTGTAGCCGGGGACGACGGAATGGTTGGCGTCGAGCGCGGTGACCGTGAAGCTGAAGGGAGTCCCGGCGACCACCGAGGCGGGCGCGGAGACTGACAGATGCACCGGCGACGAAACGAACACCCAGGCGGCGCCCACCGGTTGATCGCCAGGGCCCCCCACAATCGCCGTGTATCCGTCGGCGGAGAGCGCGACAGAGCGCCCTTCGTCGGTATTCAGCCCCACTCCGCCGCTGCCGACCAGCTTGTTTCCCTGCTGGCTCCAGACGCCGTTGGCGCGGGTGTAAATCCACGCCGCTCCGATGCGGGTGGTGGGGGTGCCATTGTCGTCATTCCCGCCGGCGATGAGTGTATTCCCGTCACCCGAGAGCGAGACCGACGTACCTTGCGACGAGGTGCTGACGGCATCGCTGCCGGCGAGTTTGGGGCCTTGCTGCTGCCAGATGCCGTTCGTGCGGGTAAAAATCCAGGTGGCGCCGATCAGTTGATGGTCGTCACATCCACCCACGGCGGCCGTGTTCCCGTCGGCCGATAAGGCGACCGAGCAGCCCTGGCCGGAATCCCCGTCGGCGCCAGCCCCGATCAGTTTGTTTCCCTGCTGGCTCCAGACACCGTTGGTGCGGGTAAAGATCCAGACGGAGCCGACCGCGCCGTTGTCCGCGGGGCCGCCCACCAGCGCGGTGTTGCCATCCCCGGAAAGGGCGACGGAAAATCCTTGCGCGGAAGTGCCGGTGTTCCCGCTGCCGGCCAGTTTGTTTCCCTGCTGGGTCCACACGCCGTTCGTGCGGGTAAAGACCCAGGCGGCGCCAATCGCTCCGCCCGGGATGATGGTGTCCGCCGAGGCGCCCAAAATCACCGTGTTGCCATCCGCCGAGATGGCTACTGACTGCCCTTGTCCTCCCGGATCGACACCGCCTGTGCCCACCAGTTTGGGCCCCTGCTGCGTCCATATTCCGTTCGCGCGGACAAACACCCACGCCGCTCCGATGTTGCCGTTGTCGCCCAGTGCGCCCAGAATTGCGGTATTGCCATCGGCGGAGAGGCCGACCGAGAAGCCCTGACCCGGTCTGCCTACCGCACCGCTGCCCACCAGTTTGGGACCTTGCTGGTTCCACACTCCATTCGCGCGGACATAGACGTAGGCTCCCCCTATGTTGAGGTTGTCCGAATACGCGCCCACGAGGGCGGTGTTGCCATCCGCGGAGAGGGCTACCGCAATCCCCTGGCTGGGACTGCCCGCGGGATTGCTGCCGACGAGTTTGTTGCCTTGTTGGAGGAACTGAGCGGGGGCCGCCTGGAGGAGCACGGCGCCCAAAAGCAGAAGACGGCGCACGTTTTCGGACATCGATATCAGAATATCAGGGTTAGACTGTCATAAGTGCTGTGTGGCGCAAACACTCCTGTTTGCCGCGTCGAGACTCTTCTCGACGCTTTTCGCGCGTCCACCAAGGCTTGCTCAGACGATATCGTTCGACGCTGCTTCGTCTCGGCACTCTCGATCCAAAGAGACGTTTCTCAGACAGGGCAGTGACTGGTTGTTGACTCCTCCCAGAACAAGCAATGCACCCGAAGTTTGCACACTCTTCCCGAGAGAATTGGTGTCTGTTGAGACTTATTGGTGCTTTTTGGTGGTGGCAGCGCTTTCCTTTCGCCTGCCGTCGTGCAAGTAGTACCTGCGCGACACCATTTAACGCATTGGGAATTCAGAGTCTATTATCCGTTAAATCCGGGAAGGGCGTGTCTCGCCAAATCGGCCGGGTTCACAACAAGGAAAAGCGCCACTCCCGCACTTTCATTAACTGCTCATTACAGTGCGATGGAGCGGTGGGTCAAAAGCCGTCGAAGATCGGTGGGACGGCCCTCTGCAGGCGATTTTAGGGCAATTTCAGACTGCCCCTTACGGCGAACTTTTTAGCAGTGACAAAATCTCCTCATGTTTGTGGTGATCGCGCGGAAGCACTGTAAACAGGGGCTTCACAAGATCCGAGGCTTCGCCGTTCCAAAATTACTGCTCAATAGAACTTGTTCTGAGCAGTATACAGGAAGGGCGGAACAGTGGCAAAACGGCAGGCCATTCGAAGCGATTGGGAATCTACCTCAACACACAACTCTCCCATCGTACTGAGAGTTCTATAGCAATACTTCAAAAGGGCTTTCGCGGTTACTACTCTTTACATCACCACCACGTAGTAGTATGATCAGACCTGTCATTTGGGGGCACCCGTTTCAATACTTCTGATTCGGAGGAACAGGCCTAATGTGCGCTTCGACCAACCTGTCAGCTCTGTATACTGGCCATGGCCAGTGGCTCGGCTTGAACAAACTTCTCCAAATTCTTCTAGCCCTCCTCTGTAGCGCCATCCCAGTGTGGTCACAGGCTGCAGTGACATATCAGTATAGTGGGCCGACGTTTAACGGACCAGGCCTGTGCAGCAACGGCAGCGATGGTGGAATCTTTGGTGGACCCTGCGTGATCGGAACGGGAAATGTAATAATGACGGCGACAATCACCTTGCCATCTTCCTCCTATACCGGCTGCGTCGCCAACGACGATATCGCGGGACCATTCAACCCGGTGCCTGTCACCGTTACAGCTACTGCATTCGGCAGTACGTTCACTACATCTAATATCTTCAGGTATGCCTTCTGCTTCAGTAATGGTCAACTCTCTAACGGCGCTGGTAGCGTAACACTCGAGTTTGTCTCATTAGGGAGTGGTCTCGGGAGTAAATTAGCGACAATTTATACAACCAGTGGCATTGGTGACGGGGCTTACGTAGGTACAGCAACAACTATCTCAAACAATAATTTGGTCTATTCATGGATCGAAGGAAGTGTTAATACAACTGGTACGTGGACTCCTGCACCGGTATGCCAAACAACTTCTCTTCAGATTGCAGTTGGACTGCGCGGGGCCGATCGCGTCGCACATGATACAACCGGATGCCCGACGGCCAATTCTCTTCAGATAGTCACCAAGAGCGTACCGAGCGCAGCGAGTGGCTTGCCGTATGGTCCCGTTAACCTCAAGGCCCTGGGTGGATCCAATAGCGGCTACACCTGGTGTGTCCAATCCCCGGCGGGCTGTGTCTCGTCGGGCCCGCCGTTGCCTCCGGGCTTTAAGCTTATCACCGATGGACTCAGCATTTATGGCGTCCTGAGTTCGATGGGTATTCCTGCGGCAGCGGAGGGGTCCTATCCGTTCACGGTTCAGGTCACAGATTCCGCCGGCAACCCGGCAACTCAGCAGCTTACCTTGGTCGTGACCCATTGTCCATTTAACATAAGTGTCAGGCCCAACTGGACGTTTAACCAACCGCCGATGCGAGCATCCTTCACAGCACCTCCTGCCTACGTCAGCCTCACCGCTGCCGCGAACGCGTGTGGCTTCGCGAGTTTCGATTGGGCAAGCCAGGTGACCCATGCGGGGCCGTTGTTTGTTTACCAAGCCACCTCTACCGGCGGAAAGGGGCCGTTACTTCAAGCACCGTGGAATGACCCTCCACCGGGTGGATATTACAACGTTCCCAATAGCCAGTCGCCACCCTACCTCAATGCTAATCCGTTCTTTTACAACCCGCTCTACGTCGATAACGCGCATTGCAAAGGGGGAAATTTTCAAGACGGAACTTGCGCTGGTATGATTACGGACGGTAATACCCTCAACTTTTACGACGCTCCAGGTGACCCATGTGAGGTCGGCGGCGCCGCCTGGAAAGCCGGCTCGCCCCAATGCGGAAGCTCCACCTTCCAGGGATTTACCACACAGCTTGTGGGTGTCTGCGGCTACGTTCCGCCCCCCTTCGTTCCATCTCCCCTCTGCCCGTCGTCCGGTGAGCCGAGCCCGCCCCTTTATCAGTGGACCTGGGAGACAAATTGGGACGCTTGTCCGCCGATGTCACCAACGAATCCCAATTGTGGCGTCGTGTCGGGAGGAATTTATGAAGGTCAGACAATCAGTTCCTCCTCGCTTGGGCCAGGAACAGGCGAGGTTAAGGTGACCAGCATCAACAACGCTCAGCTGCCCAGCGCCATCTCGCCTAGCCAAGCTGCTACGACCGCCTCCGGCTTGTCCTACAGTAGAGTGACTCAGACCTTCAATGGGACCGTAACCATAACTAATACCGGTACCAGCTTGATCAGCGGCCCCTTGCAGATTCTTTTTTTGGGACTGCCGGCAAATGTGTCACTAGTGAACGCGACGGGGAATCTTTCCGGAACTCCGTACATAACCATTGCGGCATCCAATGACAAGCAGGTTCTTTGGACACTGCAAAATGTCATCTTTAAGAACGGCGAGACGGCGAGCGGGACATTCGTTGTTGATGCACAACCAACAAATGGCTTCTACATCGTTGACTCCTGGAATGTGACATTCACGGGCCTCCCCGCCGGTTTTCCAACAGGATCGTCCGGGACCGCTAATCGTGCTTCTTGTTCCACTCCCGGTTGTGCATTCATTTGTTCTAATCCAGCAGATGCAAGTTGCTCCGCTGGGACTGGATATTACCAGACAACACCCGTTCAGGATGCGCTGGATGTGGGCGCTGGTACGGGAGCTATTGGAGCAGGGACAGGACTAACAACTGGGATGGCACTGCTCGCAAATAACCTCTTCCCTCCGACGGTGGGAGTGACCGTTCCTTTACTCGTCTCCACACCTGCGACACAAGAATCCTATATTTCGGCTTACAACTTTAGTACGGGTCAGTATGCAGACGTAGGCAATCTCGTCAGTGGGTCTATCGCTCAATCGGTTGCACCCACCATCACAGGAGCAGGCCTTGCACCTGGCCAATCCGTGACGCTCAGCGTGCAGTTTAAGAACCCTTCGAACGCGACCATCAATTTAACGCCGGCAATTTATTCTGGGAGCATCAACTAGCATGTACCGCCACCTGAGTTTCTTTATCGCAGCCTTCCTGGGTGCCTCCGTGGCATTGGCCGGACCGATCACCTACAACGTTACGGTTGACACGTCGTCTATCTCTGGAACGGCGGGGGCGCTGGATTTCAACTTCAACCCCGGCCCACTGGCCACCCAGGCTGCCTCGCTTCAAATCCTGAATTTCACTTCCGACGGCACCTTGGCCAGCTGCGCTGCAAACTCCCAAGGCTTCTGCCCTACGGGCGATGTGACCGGCACGCTTCCCGGAACGCTGACCTTCGGTAACGGCGCCGCTTTCAACGACTACTTCGACGGTTTCACTTTTGGGAGCGCAATCTCCTTTGGGGTGAGCCTTTTGGGCCCTGCCCTGAGTTCGCCGGACGGGGTTTCCACTTCGGGCAGTACCTTTGCGTTCAGCATGTTCTCGGATGCGGCCGGCACGATGCCGGTGCTTACGACCGACACCACCAACGGCTTTGCCTTTACGGTGGATGTCAACCTGGACGGCTCGACAGCGGTAAACAGTTCCTCTAACCAGACCACCGTGACGCCGGAAGCGAGCAGCACTCCGGAGCCGGGCTGTGTATTTCTACTTGGGGTTGGGCTGGCATGCATAGGCGTACTACGGTCGCGACCATACTTTCGAATTAGAGGAAAGCAGACCTAAGGCCTCAATTTGGGAACTGCTCAGAATAACCGAACTGGGCAGAAGTCCGCGAAGAAATGCCCGTTTGGCCGAGAGTTGGCGACCGAATCAAATGTCGATTGTTCCACTGTAATGGGCAGTAGCGCTTCCAATCGAAATCCGCTCCACGCTATTCCTGATGACCTTTCGCCCCGCGCCAGTCAGATGTACGGCAGGATGGCAACGTCTGAGCTTGAATCCCTACGCCTACGCCCCTATTGCCCTGTGGGAACTACGCAGAGGGCGACGCCCGCATAGGAAGTCGTCCGCTTGATATTCACCGTCAGATTCGACATCACGCTGCTGTTGCAGGCACTCAGACCGGGCGGCAGCGCCGGCACCAGGAACGGCACATCGTAAATCCCCACCGATCCGGGACGCAACTGCGCCGTCGTCAAAGGAAACGAAGAAGTCGGCACCAGCGCGCTGGGCGATGCGTTCGCACGCGCATCGTAACTGATCTGCACCCCATCGAGCGTGGGCGTGACCGCCGGCGCCGCGTTCCCGGTGACTACATCGCCGGCCGGCTGCCCTAATCCCACCAGCGACATCGTCAGCGTCTCACCGGCAGTCGCCGGATTGCCGGCACTCACCTGCGTGCCATCGGCATGCTTCACGATCGGCGCACAGTTCGACGACTGGTTCAGCCCCGACGCCACGTCGCACGAATTCAATACGTGGATGCTGTCGGGAATCGGATTGAGCGAGAGAGAAGTCGTCTGGTTGTCGTTGTAGCTGATCTCCAGGCGCGCGAAATTCTGCGGCAGGCTCACATGTGGTGTATTGGGCATCAGCTCGTACGGAATCTGCACCGTAATCTGACTGATGGTGGAGCACTGCATGGGTGTCACATTGGAGCACGACTGCATGTCCGACACGGAGAGAATCGGGATCTGCATCGGATCGATGAACGTCTGCCGCAGCAGCACCGAGAATCCGCCCAGAGAGGTGGGCAGCGGCGGCGTGGCCGTTAACGGGTCCGCCTGCTGCTTGCCTGCGACCACCGCGAAGATCGTGATCAACTGCCCGGGTGAAGCATCAATCGGCTGGGGTGTGGTGTATCCTGCGCCGATCACGGTGGTTTGAGCTGGGCCGGCCGAGGAAAATAGAACCAGACCGGCCGCTATTAAGATAGCGGCCTTCCCAGATACGTACGCTTTCTTACGCATCATAGTTCTAACCTAAACTCTACTGTACTCCGAAACCAGGCGTAACGAGTGGGAAACGGTAACATGCAGAGCGCCGGCTGGTTACCGGCGCTGCCACAACTTCGTCAAAAGCGGCTCCCGGCAGTAGCCTTGGGGACTCTGACCGTGAAATCTACACTCGCCTCCGAGGTCCGGTTGCCATCGTAGTACCAGATCAAATGATCGAGCCCATTCTGCCGCCGGGTGCGCTGGTGGTTGGATTGGATCACCTGCATGTCCGGCTGCAAAACCACTTCCCAGTCGATGGACCAGTCCGGCAACGCGCCCATCTCCTTGTCGATCTTGAAGGCGAAACGGCAGTCCATGTAGCCTTGTAACGGCGCGGCGGAGCAATGGTAACTGTCGTAGAAGTGCTCCATGGAAGCATTTCCTGTGTTGTCCTCCAGCAGCACCGAGTCGCCTTCCGTGCGCGTGGTCGGCCGCGACCAGGAATGGAGTTGTTTCATCAGGTCGGAATAGTGATCGTCGCTCTGCAATGCCGCGTAGGTCAGACGGTTCATGGTGATGCGATACGCGCCGTCATCGCTCTCTCCGTAGCGGTGGATGTAGTGCACGCCCTGCACCTGGAAGCAACCCGTCAACATGCAGGACAGGGCAAGGGGGATCGCAAACTTGATCGAAATCATGGTGTAACTCTCTTTCTGTTTGTTAGGGGTGGGGAGCGCTGCGAGCGCTCCCGGAGTGAGTGGAGGGTTAGTAGGCGTCGTTGGTGCCCGAGTTGAACTGCACCGCGTGAGTCTGACACAGATTACGTCCGTGCAGATAATCCTGGTAAGTGCCGTCCGAATATTTCACCCGGAAGTCATACATGCAGGTCGCATTGGAGTCGTAGAAGTAAATCATGGTGCCCAGCGAGTTGGACAGCGTGGAGGATCCCAATACGTCGCTGCTCCAGGGGTTCTCGGAGCCGTGAACGGAAACGTAGAAGTTGGTGATCGTCCGTCCGGTGTTGTTGAGGACCCAGAAATTGCGGCGGTCCGCCGAATGCGAGCACAGAACCACCACCAGCAAAGCGATCGTGACTGAGAGAATTCTTTTCATTTGCTTTGAACCTCCTTCCCGGTTCACTTTCATATGCGCAAGTGAAATGAAAAGTGGCCGGAAGAAAAATAGGGGCATCTCCTCTCGAAAATCTCGACAGGAAATTCTTGAAATGGCGTTGGTTCCGCCGAATAGTGATATATTGTACATCTGCAAAAAGTGCAAACTGACCGATCGTGTCTCGTCAGCATCGTCACGCCTTCCTTCAACATGGCGCGATATCTGCCGCTTACGATCGATAGCGTGTTGTCGCAGGACTACCCCTCGATTGAGTACATCGTGGTCGATGGCGGATCCACCGACGAATCACTACGCATCCTCGACGGCTACCTCCCCCGGCTTCGCTACCTGAGCGGCAAGGACCACGGGCCGGCGGATGCGACTCACCGCGGCTTTCTCGAAGCCCACGGCGAAATCTTCGCCTGGCTGAATGCCGACGACACCTATTGCCCGGGTGCGGTGCGCAAAGGCGTGGAGTATCTGCTGGCTCATCCCGAGATCGATGTTGTCTATGGCGAGGGCTGTTGGATCGACGAAAACGGCTCCGTGATCGGGCGCTATCCCACACGCCATTTCGATGCCCAGCTTCTCGAGCGCGATTGCTTCATCTGCCAGCCCACTACGTTCATTCGCGCGTCCGCCTACCGGCGCTGCGGCTTGAACCCGGCGGTGCATCAGCCCTTCGACTACGATCTCTGGATCCGCATGGCGAAGCAGGGTTTTCATTTTGCTTCTATTCCCGAGTTCCTTGCCAATTCGCGCATGCACCATGGATGCAAGTCGATCGGCGAGCGCGATGCCGTCTTCACATCCTCCATGCGCCTGCTCCAGCAGCACTTCGGGTATGTGCCGTTTCCCTGGGTTTTCGGCTACACGGCGTATCGCATGGACGGGCGGGATCAGTTCTTTAAACCTTTACAGCCCTCTTTTTCCAAATATGCCGCCAGCCTGCCGATGGGGCTGCGGCTGAATCCTACCCGTCCGTTCCGCTTCCTGTTGGAGTGGTTTTCTGCGCCGTTGGGGCCCATCAGCCGGCGTTTGCGCGCCTCGGCCGGGCGCTCCGGCACCGGTTCTCTGCCGAAAAACGGGCATGTGTGAGACTTTCTATCTGCCCCAGCGCGAAAAAAACATTTTGCGGCTAAAATGGTTCTAGCGGAAACCGCTACGATACTATCATCCTGTTCGAGCGGCAGAAGCGAGGTGATCCGGTGATTCGTCTGGTAGTTTCCAATCAGCGCGGCGGCGTGGCCAAGACTACCACCGCCGTCATTCTGGCGAGGGCCTTTGCTGAGAACGGCAGAAAAGTCCTGCTGATTGATACCGATTCTCAAGGCTCCATCCGCACCATTCTCGGTCTGAAGCCGGAGTTCCATCTGGCCGATTTCCTGATCCGCAACCGTGCGTTTCGCGAGTGCGTCGTAGAAGCCTGTCCCAACGTGCACGTCATCTGCAGCAATCGCGACACCACCGAAGCCGAAGTCACTCTCTCCAACAGCCCCTTCCGCGAACTCACTTTCGAACGCCTGTTTTCCGAGCACGAGTCGGCTTACGACGCGATCCTGATCGATGTCGCGCCCTCCATCACGCTTTCCCAGCAGTGCGCCATGGTGTACGCGCAGCAGGTGCTGGTGCCGGTGGGGATGGAGACGTTGAGCCTGCAAGGCGCGGTGGCCGCGGTGAATGCGGCTTCGGCCCTCAATCGCTTCTTTAAACGGGGACTGAACATCCGCACCGTGGGACTCCTGCCGGTGATGGTGGACCGCCGCCTGGCCCTCACCGGCATGGTGCTGGAGTCGCTGAAACAGCTCTCCGCCGATACCGGCGTCCCGGTGCTTCCGGTGATTCGCACCGATTCGGCCGTGCCCAAAGCGGCCCGTGTCCGGAAGTTTCTGGCCGATTTCGACCCGGGCTCCAAAGCTCTGGCCGACTACAACGAAGTAGCTGACCTTCTCCTGAAGAGTCTGGATTCCCACCATGCGCCATCCGAGGCCGATGAACCAGCCCAAGCCAAGTCGGCGTAAATCCGGCGCCAACAAGCTCGAGCCCATCGATTGGCACGAGTTTGCGAACGACGCCGTGCTCAATGGCAACATGAGCACGCTGTTCCATCGCCCGCCTACCGAAGATCCCTCGGCCTACGCCAGTCCGGAAGCTCTCGTCGAGATCGAGAAGCGCGCCAATCGCCCCGCGATGGTGCCGCCGCTCGACCGCTCCGCGGCCGCTGCCCCGGCAGCAGTGGTAGAGACACCCACTGTGGGCACTGTACCCACTATGGAACCAGGGCCCGCAGTCGCACCAGCGCCGGAAGTAGAAGCCGCCGGAAAAAACAGGAAGATCAAACCGATCCGGGAAGTTCACGACGCGCTTACACTGGCGGGACAGATCCTGTACCGAGCCATGTATGGGGCGACGGACGGAACTACTCCTCGGGAGTGTGCCAAGGGTTACCGGCAGCTCGCTGCAGAAACCCGGCTGGACAAAGATACCGTCCGCGACCTGATCGCCGATTTCAAGGAAAAGGGAATCGTGCGTCAAATCGGCTCCTACAATCCCGATACCCGCTCGTCGAAGACGTACGAAGTCCTCCCCAGCCACGCGATCGTCGAAACGTGGAAAAAGGCCGGATTTTTCTTCGTCACCTCCGGAAGACAGCGGCCCGAATTCTGTACCGCGCAGGGACGCGCACTTTCGGTCCAAAACCGCTGATTTCGTTCGATAAATTCGAAATTCTGCTCAGGCAAATCCCCCTTATCAGGACTATTTTGGTACTAGTACTAGTACAGGATCTAGATAAGTCCCGGAACGGCCCACTGAAACAAAAGGGGAAACCTCCGTTCGCCGGATAATGCCCGTTAAATTCCTTACCCTTCCAGGATCAGGTTCATGACTTCCCCCATTGCTTTAACCGAAGGCTTTGTTTACACTGCGATACTGGGTGATTAATCTCACCCAATCGGAGGAAAACATTGAAATCCCACAAATGGGGTACTACATTGCTCGGAGTAGTTTTCCTGGCGGCAGGATCGGCCCAAGCGTCCATTATCACCATTAATTTTGACGATCTTGCTCAAAACGAACTCGTCTCGAACGGAGTTTCCGGCCCCTCAGTTTCGCCTGTCTTAATCGTTTCCAATCAGTATGCCGTCACCGATGGAGTTACGTTTTCCGCCAGCAGCACCGACCCGGGCTCTTTTGCGGTTCTGGTGGAATCCCATACCGGCTATAACACCAGCACCCCGCCGAACATCATCACCGTCGGCACCACCACCGGTCTGTTGATGTACAACTCCGCTGTGAGTCTGACATTGACCTTTGCCAACGCCGCTTCCAACCTGAATTTCGACGCGTTCGCGAATGACAGTACCGCTCCTGGAAACGCGTTCGCATTGGCGGATATCTATCAGAACGGCTCTTTGACGCCCACTACCATCTCGTTGCTAGCCACCACCGGCTCTGCCAACAACGGTACTCAGGCCGATCCCCAGAACCTCAGCGCCTTCCCGAACATCACCAAACTGGTCATCCGCGACGATACCGACATCGCGGGCACGGCGTTCGATAATTTCACCTTCTCCGCAACGGCTTCTCCTGTTCCCGAACCCTCCACCTTCCTTCTTTTGGGATTGGGCGGAATGTTCTGGGCGGGCCGCCGCTTCGTCGCGCGCAAGAACTCTTAAAAGCGAAACAGATTTTTCTTACAACTTCATCATTCAGACAGGCGCTTTTGCGGCTGGTAACGCTCTGTGCTACTCAATTTGTGCAGCAATAGGATCTGACTGCTCATTTTCAAGAGCGTAGAACCACATATTTCAGCCGGAAAACCCCTTAGAGTAGGTACCAGGGTCCCCCAGTAAAAGAAACTATATACGGGATTGGGGCAGATCCGGTAGAATAATCTGGCGGGTGGGCAGTTGTGCGCACCGGGGATAGGCGTTTCCTCCTGATCCTGGTCCTCCGCGTCCAGTGCAGAAGTGCTCGCCCGCACTGAACTCCAACTCCCCTCCGAAATCTCCGATAAACACGTCCGTTTAATCGACCGTTGCCGGTCCCGTCAGCAACTCTACTCCGCGCGTTCGACGAACCCACAGCAGACCGGCATTTTTTCGCCGCTCCAGGATGGACGGGCGCGAATATACCCGGTAACATTTGCCTTCCCGTGTAGCCGAGTTCTCGCTGCCAGTCACCTCAATCGCCAGTTTCCTCTCGAGCGTCCGCAGATTCGCCTTCACACTTACCCAACTCAGGCGGGTCCTCTGCGCCAGGCGCTGATAGCCGATCCGGATGGTCCGGTCCGCATCTTCTTCCTCGCCGACGGGAGCCCCCTCGCGCCACAACACTTCATACACGGCCTGCTCCGCGAGCGAATGCCCATCCTCCACCACCACGGCCTCGCGAATCCGGCCCTTCACCAGCGGACTTGGCGACGGAATGGCCTCTGCTGCCCCTGGGGCGCCCGCTACGCCTCCCTGCGCCGTTTCCTGGGGTTCCAAGGCGGGGGCAGAAGCAGCCTGCTCCAGAAACGAAACAAATCCCGACATGCCGGCATTGCTCATCAGTTCGTCGTAGGAGATCGGCTCCATGGCGCGGCGTTTCTTGGAAATCACTGGCGGCATGTTTGCTCTCCTAAGAGTTCCATCAACGACCCTAATGCAGTCTGATAATCTTCCAACGCCTTGGCTCGCGGATCGTAATCCACCAGAAATCGTTTGGCCCGGCTGCACTTGGTCACGGTGGTATCCGTCCTTATGCCGGGCAGCAGCGGGATCTTTGTCCGCGCCGATAATTCTTCGAGCGATGCCGAGACGACCTCGGTGATTTGCAATCTCCGGTCCACCATCACCGGCAAAATCGCCACCGGGGAGATCGCCATGCGGATCAGCGAGCTCAGCGTCCGCGCCGTTTCGATGCTGGCGGCCGCGCCCTGCAGACTCAGCGGATCCATGCTGACCGGAATCAGCAGGTACCGCGCGTAAGTCATGGCGCACGTCTGCAGCAGGTTGATGGACGGCGCCACATCGATCAGCACCGTGTCATAGTCGGACTCCACCTGCGAAAAGAGATTGGTGAACACAAACTCGCGTGCCACCTGCCCCATCAGGTAGCCTTCCGTCTTCACCGTTTCCCGATTGCTGCACAGCACATCCACCCCCGGGCAGGCATGCACCGCGCAGTCTTTGAATAAGTGATTGTAAATGACAAAGTCGTGCAGATACTTAGTGGGCTTGAGACCTAAGACAGTTCCCATCGATCCCTGCGGATCGGTATCGATGATCAGGACGCGCTTTCCGCGATCCGCCAGGAACCGTGCCAATGTGTGTACTGTGGTTGTCTTCGCTACGCCGCCGCGTTGATTCAGAATGACCAGCCTGGTCATCTAGCTCCTCGTCTGTCACTCAAGATACGCCGGATTGACTCAATATCCTGCAGCGTCCAGCGCCGATACCGGTTGATGGGATGGCGCGCCGGTTCGGGAATGAACTGGGCTTTCAGCCAGTTCTTCAGGGTTTTCTTGGTGATCCCCAGAATTTCCGCCACCTGCCCTGTCCGCAGATAGGCAATTTCGTGGCGGTCTTCGGTTGGAAGCATCGGGTGCTCACGATCCGAGCCTCTGATGTTATTCTCATGTCACTAATCGAGTCAAGCCCGTAAACTGGGGAAAGTGGGGAAATTCATGAAATCGAGGGCTGGAAGCTCGAAGTTAGCAGTTGGGACCCGATTTCCCCGGCTTTTGCTCCTGGCATACGCCTTCACCAACGTCGCCCTCTACAGCATGCTTTTGCCACTTTGGGAGGGGTTTGACGAACCGTTCCATTTTGGCTACGTGCAGAGCCTGGCCAACGGAAACGGCTTCCCCGATCCGCGGGAGTCACGCCTGACCGAAGAGGTCGGAGCGTCTCTCCTGCTCGCCCCGGCAAGTCTCCTGGTGCAGCGCAACCTCCCCAAAGTCACCTCATACCCTGAGTTCTTCGCATGGCCCGAATCCCGGCGCGAGGAGGCCCACCAGCAGCTCCGCCAGATCGACCCGGCCCTGCGATGGCGGCCCGGCGACTTTTTGAACTACGAGGCCCAGCACGCGCCCTTCGGCTATGCGGTATTGGCTTTGCCGGAACGAACCCTGGCCAGGGTGCGGCTGCCCGCGCGGGTCCTGCTGCTCCGCCTCTGCGGGGGCTTGCTGGGAGCGATTCTGCTGTTCTTCGCGGCGGAGCGGCTTGCCACGCAGCTGCGGATCCCCGACCCCTACCGGAATATCGCGATCTTCTGCGTACTTTCCTCGCAAATGATCTGGGCGACGCTGGCGCATGTGGACAACGACTGGCTGGCCGTGCCGCTCACTGTCTGGCTGCTGGTGATGGTGATTCACTACGACGAGAAGCCAGGCCTGCGAAGAGCCGCGCTCGCGGCGCTGGTGCTGTCGATCGGGCTGCTCACCAAGGCATACTGCATGGCGTTCGTTCCGCTGCTCGGCGCGATCTGCATCTTTCGCCGCCGCTGGGGACATCTGGCGATCGCGATGGCGATCGTCACCCTACTGGCCGGCCCCTGGTATCTGCGCAACGTCGAGCGTTATGGAACGATCTCCGGCATGCAGGAAGCGCGAGAGGGCACCGACGTGACGGCAGCCTGGCACGACATCCGGCTCACCCGGATCCCCGCGGCAATCGACTCCTATGCGCGGGCCGCGCTGTGGACCGCCAATAACACCTTCCGGTCGTTTTCCACGGTCACGCTGCGAGTGTTGATGGCCGTCTGGCTGGCGGCCCTGCTCCTCTGGGCATCCGGCCGGCACGAGCGCGCCGAATGGATCGTACTGCTGCATGCCGGCTTATTTGCCGCCGCTTTGGCGTACGATATCGCGATCAACTACGTGCACTCGCTGGATGCTTCGCCGTGCGCTTGGTATACCCAGGTGCTGCTGGTGCCTATGCTGCTGCTGGCGCTGCTGGGAGCCAGCCGGTCGCCCAAGGCCGGAAAAGTGGTGGCGATTTCGATGACGCTGCTGTACGGCTATATTCTGGTGACCACCTACTGGGTAAAGCTGATCCCGCTGTACAGCGGATTCGAGGCCCGCACCTCGCTCTCCGCGGTAGCGATGCTCTATCGCCAGCGCCTGTCTGCACTCATGACCGGACTGAACGAAGTCTGCCTCGCCCCCGCAAAGCCGATCCTGCTCTTGTCCGCGCTGGTTTCCGTGCTGGCGTTATACCAACAGGTCAACCTGATCCTGAGCCTGAATGCAGGGGCCAGAACAGGGGCCAGAACAGGGGCCAGGGGCCGGGGGCCGGGAGCCAGGGAAGAGCCGGGACTTCCAGAGACCTCGGATTGAGGTTGACTTGTCGGGATTGATAGCACAAGCCGTATTTTGGCAAGACACGTGCGCTTGCGAGCCGCACGCGTCAGGGTCGCGGCTCGTAACCTACCCAAATTACGTTTCGCGCGATACGTGTGCTTACGAGCCGCGCGCGTAAGCAAGCGATGCCTCATCGTATGTGGGGCAGGCGCTCCCGTATTTTTCACAGCTTCTCAGTCTCAGTCTCAGCTCAGTACTCAGCAAGCGATCTGGCAATACGCCGGCGGACTTCTGAAACCAGGTACTAAGGCAGGGCCGACTTTATCCCCTGCCCCTGGCCCCCATTTCCGGGGCCAGAACGGCATACCCGCAGTCAACCGGACTCGGCGCCCCTGGAAAGTCCGACTCTTCCCCGGCCCCCGGCCCCCGGCCCCTGGCCCCTGTTCTGGCCCCCTGGCCCCCATTTCCGGCCCCAGCTCACAGCCCTTCGAATTCAGCCTGAATATCGCGAGCCCGCGCGCTCCAGCTCTCCTGCTGTGCGATCTCGCGGCGACGGGCGCGCCGCGGCGGATCGTCCTCCGCCAGCGCCCGTCCCACTTCCCGCGCAAAATCCATGGGAGTCTCGCCGAGATACACCAGGCCGGCCATCGTCTGCATCTCGGGAAGCGGAGTGCTCACCACCGGCAGCCCGCAACTGAAGTATTCGTACAGCTTGATGGGGTTGGTCATCAAGGTCAGCGGATTGATGCGGAACGGGATCAGCGCGGCCCGAAATCCGGCCAGCAGCTCCGGCACGCGGTGATAGGGAATCTCGCCCGGCATCTCCACATTGGATAGCTCGCGCAGCCGGTGGATGGGCTCGTATTCCACGCGTCCGGCGATGACGAAGCGGCAGTCGGGATGGCTGATGGCGGCTTGCTGGACGGCCTCCATGTCGAACCAGGAGTCGAGCGCGCCTACGTAGCCGGCCACCATTCGCGCGGGCGGCGCGGCAGCCGCCCGAAACATCGCGGCGCTCACTGCATTCCGCACCAGCCGGGACTTGCGAACCGCGGGGTAACGATCCATCAGCCCCTGGGAGGAAAACAGCACCAGGTCGGCCGTCTCGAGCAGCGCCTCCTCCGCGGCAATCAGCGGCTTCGCGATGTTGCCGAAGCCGGACAACAGATCGTGGCAGTCGTAGAGGAGGGGGAAGGCGGACTCCTCGCGGAACTGCCGCGCCACCCCCGACCACAAAGGGAAGCTGAGGATCTGGACCGCCCGCGCGCCCCGCGGCAGCGCCTGCGAGACGGCCTCCGCCACGATCCGCTCTTCGACCGGGCTGAGCAGCCGTTCGTGGAAGACCGGCTCGCGCGGCAGCCGTATGTGCAGCTCGTATACGTTCTCTTCGAGCCGCGACAGGCGATGCGACGGATCCAACAGCCGCGTGCTCTCGAATTCGCGGCCCAGGTGTGGATTGAGGCAGAGGACGCGATGTCCCAGGGCGGCGAAGGCGCGGGCCAGGTGCTGCGTCCGCTGGATGCGCGTATGCCAGTCCGTCATGGGGTAGAAGATCAAGTCGGGCAGGTGGGACGCGGATTCGGGCAGGCGCGCCGCTTCGCCGAGTTTCTGGTAGGGATATCGCCAGCAGTCCTGGAAGGACGCGGGCCGGCGTTGCGGATGCAGTGGAAAGTAGGCCCACCGCAGGTAATACGGGCGGACGGTTTCTTTCAGCCTACCCAGGGGTGACAGGCCGGCTGACACCTTTTCAGGATACCCGATCCGATTACTGCAAAACCGAATGTCTGAATTGGAGGCACTGCTCTCCCTAATAGTTATGGAAGTATCTTTTCTAAAAAATGGAGGGAAATCATGTGTGGAAATCTACGAAGCGCATTCAAAAAGAGACGGAGTCGGAGCAGCAAACTCCTCCTCTTGACCTTGTTCGCTGCCAGCGTTCCGGTGCACGCCGGCACTCTGTTCAGCGATCTGGGAACCGGCAGCAACGTGTATGACACGAGCGGGCCAAGTCTCGTAAAAGGCTCCGGTAACGGCGGCAGTTCCATCACGCAAGCGCGTCCGTTTACAGTTTCGGGAACGGGCGACTTCCTGGTAACCCAGATCGATTTCGGCATGAGCAACGAAGTGAGCCCAGCCACATTCACCGGCAGCATCTGGACGGACACTTCAGGGCTGCCCGGAACGGAGTTAGGATCCTGGAATCTGGCGAGCACGCCGTTCGGATGCTGTGCGCTGGCTACCCAAACGGGGATCACGGGCGTGACCTTAACCGGAGGGGTTACGTATTTCATGGTCGCAGCGCCGGTGAGTCTCACCGACACCAGCGATAATTTCTGGGATGCCAATACCGTGGGGGCGACCGGGCTGCAACTTGGTTCCCTCAACGGAGGCGCCTCCTGGATCAGTGATGGCATTGGCACGCTGCCCGCGTTCGACGTGTTGGGGAACAGCGCAGCGGCTCAGGCTCCCGAGCCGGATTCCTTATGGCTGCTGGGGATCGGATTGTTGGGAACGTTCGCTGGAGTGCGCAAGGCGCGGCGATCGTAGTGCTTTAGCAAAAATCTAGGGCTTAACAAAAAAAAGGGTCCGGCCATCAAGACCGGACCCGTATTTCCCTCTTCAGGTTGGACTTACAGGAAGAACGCTCTCACGATAAAGGTTGCGATTTCTTTCCGCGTCAGGTTGTTGCCTGGGCTGAAGGTCGCGCCACCCGTACCGTTCGTAATTCTCAGTTCCCGCATCTTCTGGATGTAGATGTAATACGGTCCGTATACCGGATCGTTCGCGGTCACATCCGAGAAATAGGGGACCGGCGGAAGGAAGGTGCCGAAGTTGTCGCCGTACGGAGAGGCCAACGGGATGCCCGACAAGGTGGTCGGAAACACGTTGTCCATCTTCGCGCGGACCAGGAATACTGCCATCTGAGCGCGGGTTACCGGTTGGTTCGGGCAGTAAGCAGATGTCGGATCGATGGTGCTGGTGCAGCCCTTGGTGATGCCGCGGCGCGCCATCACTTCGATGTAGCGCATCAACTGCGCGTTGGTCACGCCGGCGATGCCCAGGGCAGCGTTGGAAGCGCTCGGGGTCAGGAAGGGGTTCAGGATCGAACCGCCGCCCGCGCCGAGGTCCGCAAAGGTGCTGGCGGGGACGCCGCCATTGCACTGAACCGCAAGGCCGCTCGGATCGCCACCCGTCGCGCAGAGGTAATTGCTGATCATGGTCTCGTCCATGATCGACTTCACCACCCAGTACGCCATTTCGGCGCGGGTGACGATGGTGTCAGGTCCAAAGTACGGGCAGCCCAGTGTGCTGGGTCCGGGGTTGGGAGTATTGCCCGACCCTGGCGGCTGTTGGATCGGCGTCACACCGTTATTGATGGTGCAGGGGCCGGTCGCGGACGGAACCGCCAGACCGAGGTTCTTAGCAAGCTGGATCCAGGTGAAGAAGGCGCTGTCGGCAGAGCCGGTCGGCTGCACATCCTGGAAGTAGGTGTTGTCGTTGCCGTAAGGATCGGTCGCCGGGAAGCTCAGAGCGTAGTTGGCTACCGAAGTACCCCACTGGCCGGGACCGGGGATGGTGGATAAGCGGTTCTTGGCAAACGCGCCGTCGAGCCACAAGCTGCCATCGTTCGGATCGGTCGAAGCGCCGCCACGCGGGCTCCACGGAATCAGCGGGCAGGGAGTCACTGCCAGCGTGCCGTTGGAAATGAAGTTCAACGGCAGGTTGGTGCTGGTAACGCCAGCGCCCAGGCCGGGCAGCGGCGCGTTGGCAGCGGCGCTTAGCGTGACGGTGTTGCCAACGATGTTGATGATCGTCGGGTTGCCGGGGAACAGGCCGCTCGCAGCGAAGTTCACACCGATACCGTTGTTGATCGGAATCCCGTTGAGCTGCGGATTAGCGGCTGCAGTGGCCACGAACGAGGTGCAGGTTGGCGCCGCGCTGGCAGTTACGCCAGGCACGTTGACACCACTGACTACGAAGGCAGACGAGTTGGTCGCCGCAATGACCTTCGACGCCGGGAAACAAGGCGTGGAGTCGAATTTCACAGTGGTGGCGCCCGTGGCGTTTGCTGCGTTGTTCAACGTGACAATCAGGAACGTGCCATCCGCACTGACGGCTATGGTGTTGACGACGGAGTTCGCAGCGATTCCGGTTCCGGTTACCGCTTCGCCCACCGCGATCTGGGTGTTGGTGGGAACGTTGATGACCGCGCTCCCGTTCACCGTGTTGGTCGAAACGCTGCCCGTCTGGGCTCCAGTGATGGTTTCACTGAGGCCTACATTCGTCAGCGACTTGATGCCGAACGCCGCAGTGCCGGCGGTAGTGTAGGCGGTCGTGCTGACGTTACCCACAGGCGAAGTGGCCGCGGTGCTTCCTGTAGCCGTGATGGCACCGGAAGCCAACGCCTGGCCGATGGCAAGCCCCGTAGCGGAAGCAACCGTGACCGTAGCGGAACCAGGAGTGACGAGAGTAGCCGTAACGGAAACCACCGGTTGAATCCTGGTAAAAGTGGCCGACGTCGGGAAGGTGGTGCCGGTGAAAGCGGCGCTCAACGTGATCACATTGCCGGCGATCGAAACGATCGTGGTCTGGGTGCCGTTCAGGAACATGCCCGCGCCGAGACCGCTCGGATCGGACACGGTGATGGTGTTACCGCTCTTCGAGAGCACCGACACGGTGACATTGCCGGCACAGGTGACCGTGTTCGCCACGAGTCCCGTGTACGGATCGAGATAAGGCTCCACCGTGTCGAAAGCGTCGTCGCCGGGGCGGAAGTCCCACAGCGAGGGGAAGTCCTTCGAGAAGGTGGCCAGGATGTTGCTCGTGCCGCCCGTGGTCATACCGACGAACAGCTTGTCGAACAACTGCAGGGTGCTGATCGGGGAGATCGGACCAGTCTGCGTCACATCCGCCGGAACATCGAACATCGGAGCATAGAAACCGAAGCCGTTGAGGTTGCCGTTCGGATCGGGTACGCTGAGGCCGTTTTCCCAGAAGTATTCAAAGGCCGTCGCCGGAGCGATCAGGCCGGCGCCCGTGATGCTGTAGCTGCCGCAGGAAGGCAGAGGAGCAACCGAGGCGCAGGTCTTCAGGATGTCGTAAACCACAGTGCTGGTGCCGAGGAAGTTGGCGTTCAGATCGCTGACCCGGCCATTGCGGGCGATATACAGCAGGCCTTCACGGAAGATCACCTGCTCCGGACGGGAATCGCCAACAAACAGGCGGGTATTCGTGGTGGGCGAAACCGGAACATTTACCGGGCTGGTGGTCATCTGTGTGGAGCTGAATCCTTGTCCCACCGGCACTGGATCGGTCAGGTTGACTAACGAAGCGGCGTTCCGGAAAACTGTGCCCAGGAACGGCAGATCGGAGATCAGCGATTGGCCGCCGGGGACGCCCGTGCCGCAAAACGCGACGCCACCCTGCTCGAAGCCATCCAGGATTGCGCTTGGACAAGAGAAGATGATCGGTTGGACGAAGAATAGGCCGGCATTGAAGCCTGCTTCAATCTGGGTACCAACCAGGTAATCGAGGGGGGTGATCACACCGGCAACCGCCAGGTTGGAGGCAGGAGCCACCTGAGCATCGAAGCTGGCCAACGCGCGGCCACGGAGATTATCCGGCTCCCAGAAGATACTGGGAAGGGCGAACGGAAGTCCCGCAGTCGGAGCACAGGAAAGCACTGCGGCGTTTTGCGGCAACTGCACCGGCGGTACCTCAATCGGGTTCGCGGTGATGCAGAAGTTGGTCAACCCGTTGTTGCCATATTGGAGAATTCCGCCCCCCGCCCCGGCACCCGCTACAGATTGTTGGGTGATCAGGGTCAGCGTTCCGGTGGCGTTATCATCCGAAAGGTTCACGGCATGGCAATCAATAGGATTATCGCCGGTGCAACCGCCGGGACCGGGCTGGCTCATGTTGAGGCTTTTGCCGTTGTAGACCTGGATCTTCGCGATCGTGGTGACGCGGGTTCCGGCATACCGGCCCTGGAGCTGTCCGTTGGCGCTGGGGAAGTTGCCTTCATTCGGTGAGAAGGCCTGGTCGAGAACCGGCGCCGTCAGAATGATATTGTCGTTGTCGATACCGAAACGGGCGCCCGTCGGATAGTAATTGGTGCAAGTGCGGCCGGTGCCGCCGGCGGTGCCATTGGCTGCGCCGTTGCCGTAGGTCAGCGGAAGAGCGGGTCCACCGTTCGTGCAGAAAGGCGTGGTCAGGAAGGTCGCCGTGCTGCCGCCGCTGGAGATCACGTTGGGCGTACCAACGGCGGAATTCGCAAGAGGATTATTAAACGGAGGAACCGCCAGCGGGTTCGCGATCAAACCCAGGGCGCTGGGCTGCTGGAACTGGTTGTAGAGCAGGTTAATCGGAATCGTGTAGAGAATCCAGTTCGCCGAATTCTGTCCGCCGGTCTGCGTGCCACCCACGATGGGGGCGATCACCGGAGGCGTGAACAAGGGGCTGCTGGTGGGGCAAACCGATCCGGCTGGAGCAGGAACCGGGCACTTCTGGAACTGCGCAAAAGTCGAAACCACCAGGACCCAGTTGGAACGATGGGCGGGCAAGTCGGTAACCGTGAACAACACCAGGTACCGGCCTTGCAACTGGTCATAACGGATCGAAGCATTATCGACCACGCACGTGGAGTTGCTCCCCGTGCCGGAGGGACATAATGCCGCACCCCCGGCCTGGGTACCCAACACCGTCAGACCCATCCATACATCCAATGGAACGAACTCGGTGGGCGGATAATTGTAGGGGTTCAGCGTGCCGGTGTTGCCGGCCGCGTTGGGATTCGGATACCGCGAAATTGTCCGATTGACGATCGTGAGAATATCGTCTGGCCCGACCGCAATCTGCGGGTTCGGCGTCTGAACAATATAAGGTACCTGACTGAAGTAGTTGGTGCTGGCTCCCCCGAGACCCAGCCCATCCCAATACTTGGCGCTGCCGTCAGCAGCCGGCGTCGGCGCTTTGACTCCCGGTCCCCCCGTGCTTCCAGCTGTGAGGGTACTCGAGGTGACCGAACCGTTCTGGTTGACGGTACTCAGTTTTACGCCAGGCTGAGCGAATGCCAGTCCAGCCGCCAAGACGAAAGCGAGTCCCGCCAGACCCACCTCTCTCGTTCTAGTGAACATATGTTTTACTATTCCTCCCGATGACAAGGCCCTGTCTAAATCCATACATACCCACAGTACGGAGTACTACATTGTAATATGTAAAGCGGAAAATGAGGGGTTCAAACTTGTGGAAAAAAACCCCTAGGTGTCTTTTAGAGTACTGCGCGCTATAACGCAAAAAAAGGGGTCCGGCCATAATGACCGGACCCCATTTCCCTCTTCAGGTTCGACTTACAGGAAGAACGCTCTCACGATAAAGGTCGCGATTTCCTTACGCGTCAGGTTGTTGCCTGGGCTGAAGGTCGCGCCACCCGTACCGTTGGTGATTCTCAGTTCCCGCATCTTCTGGATGTAGATGTAATACGGTCCGTATACCGGATCGTTCGCGGTCACATCCGAGAAGTAGGGGACCGGCGGCAGGTAGTTGCCGAAGTTGTCGCCGTACGGAGAGGCCAACGGGATGCCCGACAGGGTGGTCGGGAACACGTTGTCCATCTTCGCCCGCACCAGGAATACTGCCATCTGGGCGCGGGTTACCGGTTGGTTCGGGCAGTATGCCGACGTCGGATCGATCGTGCTGCTGCAACCCTTGGTGATGCCGCGGCGCGCCATCACTTCGATGTAGCGCATCAACTGGGCGTTGGTCACGCCAGCGATGCCAAGAGCAGCGTTGGAAGCGCTCGGGGTCAGGAAGGGGTTCAGAATCGAACCGCCGCCCGCACCGAGGTCCGCAAAGGTGCTGGCCGGGATGCCTGCATTGCACTGAACCGCAATGCCGCTCGGATCGCCACCCGTTGCGCACAGGTAATTGCTGATCATGGTCTCGTCCATGATCGACTTCACCACCCAGTACGCCATTTCGGCGCGGGTGACGATGGTGTCAGGTCCAAAGTACGGGCAACCCAGGGTGCTGGGGCTCGGGTTCGGGGTCGTGCCGGAGGCCGGAGGCTGCAGGATCGGAGGAACGCCGTTGTTGATCGTGCAGGGACCGGTCGCGGACGGAACCGCCAAACCGAGGTTCTTAGCAAGCTGGATCCAGGTGAAGAATGCGCTGTCGGCAGAGCCGGTCGGCTGCACATCCTGGAAGTAGGTGTTGTCGTTGCCGTAAGGATCGGTCGCCGGGAAGCTCAGAGCGTAGTTGGCTACCGAAGTACCCCACTGGCCGGGACCGGGGATGGTGGACAGGCGGTTCTTGGCGAATTCGCCATAGAGCCACAAGCTGCCATCGTTCGGATCGGTCGAAGCGCCACCGCGCGGGCTGAACGGAATCATCGGGCAAACCGTAGCAGCGGCGGTAGTGTTGGTTACGAAATTCAGCGGCAGGTTGGTGCTGGTGACGCCAGCGCCCAAGCCAGGCAGAGGCGCGTTGGCAGCAGCGCTTAACGTGATGGTGTTGCCAACGATGTTGATGATCGTCGGGTTGCCGGGGAACAAACCGGTCGCGGCGAAGTTCACGCCGATACCGTTGTTGATCGGAATCCCGTTGAGCTGGGGCAGAGGACCAGCCTGACCGGTGTTGGTACCAGCCACAGGATCAGCGATGAAAGAACTGCAGGTCGGCGCCGCGCTAGCGGTTACGCCAGGCACGTTGACGCCACCCACGACAAAAGCCGAGGAGTTGGTCGTCGCGACGACCTTGGAAGCCGGGAAGCAAGGCGTGGAATCGAACTTCACCGTGGTCGCACCCGTCGCAGTGGCGGTGGCGCTCAAGGTAACGATCAGGAAGGTCCCGTCGGCGCTAACTTGAATGTTAGTGACTGTGGCACCTGCCGGGATTCCGGTTCCGGTGACAGTTTCACCCACAGCGATCGGGGTGTTGGTCGCCACGTTGATGACCGCGCTCCCGTTCACCGTGTTGGTGGAGACGCTACCGGATGCGAGACCGCTGATAGACTCGCTGAGGCCAACGTTGGTCAGCGACTTGATTCCGAACGCCGCAGTGGCGGCAGTGGTGTAGGCGGTGGTGCCGACGTTACCAGCAGCCGCAGTGGAAGGCGTGGAACCGGTGGCCGCGGGGCCAGCGGAAGCCAGGGCTTGGCCGATCGCGAGTCCGGTGGTCGAAGCTACCGTGACCGTAGCGGAGCCAGGAGTGACCAGGGTCGCCGTGGTGGAAACGATAGGCTGGACGCGGGAGAAGGTGGCGCTCGCCGGGAAGGTGGAGCCACTGAAAGCCGCGCTCAAGGTAACTACGTTGCCGGCGATCGACACGATGGTGGTCTGCGTGCCGGTCAGGAACATGCCAGCGCCGAGACCGGTCGGGTCGGATACGGTAATGGTGTTGCCGCTCTTCGAAAGAACCGAGACGGTCACGTTACCAGGGCAGCCGACGGAGTTCAAAACGACACCGGTGTACGGATCGAGATAGGGCTCAACCGTGTCGAAGGCATCGTCGCCAGGACGGAAGTCCCACAGCGAGGGGAAGTCCTTCGAGAAGGTCGCCAGAACGTTGCTCGTGCCGCCCGTGGTCATACCAACGAACAGCTTGTCGAACAACTGGAGAGTGCTGATCGGGGAGATCGGGCCGGTCTGGATCACGTCCGCCGGAACATCGAACATCGGCGCGTAGAAGCCGAAGCCGTTGATGTTGCCGTTCGGATCGGGAACGCTGAGGCCGTTTTCCCAGAAGTATTCAAAAGCCGTCGCCGGAGCGACCAGACCGCCACCCGTGATGCTGTAGCTGCCGCAAGAGGGCAGCGTCGCAACCGTGGCGCAGGTCTTCAGGATGTCGTACACGACTGTGCTGGTTCCGAGGAAGTTGCCGTTCAGGTCGCTGACGCGGCCGTTGCGGGCAACATACAACAGTCCTTCGCGGAACATAACCTGTTCCGGACGGGAATCGCCAATAAACAGGCGGGTGTTGGTGGTCGGCGAAACCGGCACGTTGGACGGGCTGGTGGTCATCTGCGCCGCGCTGAAGCCTTGACCTACAGGAGCGGGATCGGTCAGGTTGGCCAGAGCCGCAGCGTTGCGGTAAAGAGTCGTGCCGAGGAACGGCAGATCGGCTACCAGCGACTGTCCGCCGTTAGGACCGCTACCGCAGAAGGTAACACCGGAAGGACCGCTGAAGATCGCGCCAGCGGGGCACGAGAAGACGATCGGCTGAATGTAGAGCTGGCCAGCAGCAAAGCCTTCATCGATCAGGGTGCCGACCATATAGTCGATCGGGGTGATGACGCCGGCGAAGAGGCTGCCGAACGGGGCCACCTGGGCGTCAAAGCTCGCCAGAGCGCGGCCGCGCAGGTTATCCGGCTCCCAGAAGATCGGAGCGAGGAAGTTGTTGCCGACATTCGAGTAGAGAGTTGCGCCAGTGAGGCCAGGTCCCTGGGAAGACGGGATCGCGAAACTGGTGAAGCCCGTGGGGAACTGCAGGAGCGGAGCGCAGGACAACGCCACCGCGGTAGCAGTCTGAACGGATGCTACGGCAACGGGGTTGGCCGTCACGCAGCTATTGGCAAGACCGTTAACGCCATATTGCAGGTTGGCAATGGCAGCCGGTGCAGGCCCGCCAGCGCCTTGGGCGAAGGCGATCTCGGTAGAAACTGCGGTCAGTGTTCCAGTAGCGGTGTTGTCCGCCAGGTTCACGGCTTGGCAGTCGATCGGGTTGTCGCTGGTGCAACCGCCCGGACCGGGCTGGCTCATGACGAGGCTCTTGCCGTTGTAGATCTGGATCTTCGCGATGGAGGTGACGCGAGTTCCGGCGTATTTGCCCTGAACCTGTCCACCGGCGCTGGGGAAGTTGCCTTCATTCGGTGCAAAGGCCATATCCAGCACAGGGGCGGTCAGGATGATGTTGTCGTTGTCGATACCGAAACGAGCGCCCGTCGGATAGTAATTCGTGCAAGTGCGGCCCGTGCCGCCGGCGGTGCCATTGGCTGCGCCGTTGCCGTAAGTCAGCGGAAGAGCGGGTCCACCGTTCGTGCAGAAAGGCGTGGTCAGGAAGGTCGCCGTGCTGCCGCCGCTGGAGATTACGTTAGGCGTACCGACTGCGGAGTTCGCCAGAGGATTGTTGAACGGGGGAACTGCACCCGCGTTCGCGATCAGACCCATAGCGCTGGGCTGTTGGAACGGGTTGTAGAGCAGGTTGATCGGAATCGTGTACAGTACCCAGTTCGCCGAGTTCTGTCCACCGGTCTGCGTTCCACCCACGATCGGGGCGATCACCGGAGGCGTGAACAACGGGCTGCTGGTCGGGCAAACAGAACCCGCGGGAGCAGGCACCGGGCACTTCTGGAATTGGGAGAAGGTCGAAACTACCAGCACCCAGTTCGAACGATGCGAGGGCAGATCGGTGACTGTGAACAGCACCAGGTACCGGCCTTGCAACTGGTCATAGCGGACCGATGCGTTGTCGATCACGCAGCTCGAGTTGCTGCCAGTGCCCGACGGGCACAGAGCCGCGCCGCCAGCCTGGGTTCCGAGTACGGTGAGCCCCATCCACACATCCAACGGAACGAACTCCGTGGGCGGATAATTGTAGGGGTTCAGCGTTCCGGTGTTGCCGGCCGCGTTCGGATTTGGATACCGTGAAATGGTCCGGTTGACGATTGTGAGAATATCGTCTGGCCCCGCCGCAATCTGCGGGTTGGGCGTCTGGACAATGTACGGTACCTGGGTAAAGTAGTTGGTGCTGGCTCCGCCGAGGCCGAGCCCATCCCAATACTTCGCGCTACCGTCCGGCGCTGGGGTCGGCGCTTTTGCCGTCGGCCCGCTGCTGGTATCGGTGAGCGTGGTTGTCGTAACCGTGCCGTCTTGATTAACAGTACTGAGTTTGACGCCCGGTTGCGCGAATGCTAGTCCTGTTGCCAAGACAAAAGCGGGAAGTAGCAACGCTACATTTCGAGTTTTACTACTCATCTACCTATTTCCTCCTGAAGGTGTCTCCTGACGAACGAATCGGTCATCCAGTCCATAGCTGTTCCTGCTCGGGGAATACGGGCAAGACGCGGCAGACCTGTGTGACATCGCATACCTTTATACCCTGCTATCCATTTCTAGTCAACAACAAATGTAACCCGCATGCGTTTGGGGCAACGGTATTTACGCCGAGAAAAGGATGGTGAGATCCGATCCAGGCAGACAGAGCACTGTACCATGATTCAAGTTGAAAATAAAAGGGAATTCTTGTTTTTGGTCCAGTTTTTTAGTGTGCGGCGCGTTACGATTCTTTTGCAGGATATTCGGCTAGGATTGTTGCCTATATAAGAAACTGATACCGTATAAGATTCATCTACGGTGCGGCTATGCGTGGCACGGTTTTGCGGCGGAAATTAGGTGACGATTCTCTTATTTAGAGATGTAATCTCTCCCTGATTGATATCTCCCAACCTGACCCGCTACTTTCCCGCTTTGGACTTCTGCGCCAGGCCGTATTCCAGATTGGCCTTGGCATCGGCATAATTCGGCTTGCTCTGGATCGCCTGCCGTGCCGCCGCGATTCCCTCGTCGAACCGCCCCATCGCCAGATACGCCGCCGCCATGTTGTTGTACGCCTCGGCGTACCCCGGTTGCAGCTCGATAGCCTTCTGGGCGGCTCCCAGGCAATCTTCGTAGTTGCGGTTCTGGCAATACCGCGCCGAGAGGTTCACCAGCTCGCGAGGCTTCAGCCCCTCGGGATACCGGGCGGCACGGGCGCGCTTGATCCGTTCCGCGAGTTCGGCCATGTAGCGGTGCGCGACATCTTCATTGAAAGCCAGCGCCACGGTCTCTTCCAGGAGCTTGGCGGCTGCCTGGGGATTTCCCTGTCGGGTATATACCTGCCCGAGCAGCTCGCGAGCCGGAAGAGAGGTCCGGTTGATGCGCAGTGCGGTTTCCAGTTCCCCCTGGCTCTCGGACAACCGTCCCATTTCAAAGAGCCAGCGGCCGTAGAAAATGTGCGGCTCCGCGAGTGCCGGCGTGAGTTGCAGCGCGCGCTGGAAATGCTGTTCCGCTTCGGTGTTGCGATCCAGCCCCGCCAATGCCACCCCCAGATTCGCCTGTACCGGACTGTACGCCGGATTCAGCGTCTCGGCGCGTTGCAGGTAATCGAGCGCGGAGAGAAAGTCGCGGCGCGTCAGGAAAACCAGGGCGTAATTCATCATCCCGCGGACATTTTTGGGACTCTTGATGGTCACGTCCTCCCACAGAGACTCCTCGGTGGCCCAAACCTGGTTCCGGAAATGGGTACCAGTGCCAGCCAGAATCAGTACTACTAGAGCACCGGCGACCGCTCCACGGACCCAGAGCGGATTGGCGGTGAGCCGCTCGGTCTGGCGGAAAAGGGCCAGACGCAGCCCCCAGAAAATCGCCAGCGCCAAACCTACGAAGGGGAAGAACATGCGATGGTCGTTGGTTACATCGCTGAGCGCCATGATCGAGGTCGGCAGGAGTGCCAGGATAAACCAGAGAATCCCGAAAGCAATCGGCCGTCGTTCCCGGGTTCGCGACGCCCGGAATGCCACCACCAGCAGCACCGCGACAAAGAGGTAGCCGATGAGGGCTTCCCCGCTGAAGGGTTCTGCCACCGGCGTCCAGTCCGAATCGGCTGTCAGATCGGTGGGCAGGAAAAAGCATTTGAAGTAGTGCAGCGCAACCCAGGGCTGAGTCGCCCTGTAGAGCCACGGGGAGGTGGAGCCTCCCTGGTATGTAGCGGGCGTCATCTGCCAGGTGAGGAGTCCCGCGGCCAGAGTCACCACGAACGCGGGGGTGGTGGCACGCAGAGAGGCAATCCACTTCTCCCGATTCTCCGTCCAACCGCCGAGGGTTCCTTCCTGCTCGATGAGGAAGACATACGCCAGCAGCAGAAACGGAAAGATCAGGGCAGGAGCTTTGGAGAAGAATCCAACGACGGCCGGCAACAGGTACCATCCATAGCGGCGCTGCGCCGGATATGCGGCAAACAGCAGCAGGGCGGCCACCACCCCCAGGGTACTGTAGAGGTCGGCTCGCTGAATGATGTAGTTCACCGTTTCGGCGATGGCGGGATGGAGGCCGTAGAAGGCGGCGGCAATGAAGGCGGTCCAAAGATTGGACGGATGGGGATCTGCCTGGTCCATCAGCCGCCGGTAGAGAAAGAACATCAGGATCAACTGGACCGCAAACCACACGAAAGTGGAGAGCTGGAAGACGAAGGGCTTGTATCCCTTGGCCAGCCAGTAGTCGACGGCCAGGGAAAGCGACACCACCGGCCGGTAGACCTGTCCTGCGCGGTTGATGCTGAAGCGGCTGGCATCGGTGAAAAAGCCGCGTGCATTATGAAGATCGCGAATAAAGGGGTTTTCGACGATGGTGTGGAAATCGTCGAAATGGAACTTGTTCTGAAAGTGGTTGGCGTACGCCGCCAGCACCACCAGCGTAAGCCCCAGACAAAGAAGTGGGGTTTTGGCCCTGGTAAGAAACATGTGTTTATGCGAAAAGGGTTGAGATCCCCAACATTTTAACATCCAAGCCGGGGAATGCCGGAAGCTCAGGCGCGCCGCTATAAATAAGGATACAAGTGCTCCAATTCGCCGCCAGGACTACGATCTAGTCCTCGACTCCGGCGAATTCTGGGGACAGGCTACGCAATTCCCGAATTCGCACTTGTGTCATCCGAAAATTGCGCCGAGTGCCCGACTCACTCCCTGTATTTAGCCCGTCTGCGCAGACTGATTGTCTGGTAGAGTAACAAGAACTCCACTATCAGATACCGGCAAAGAGAGACATTAGTGAGACGGAAACAGGGACTCGGGAAGACAATAGCCTGGAGTGCCCTGCTCCTTCTCGCCTCTGCAATTGCCCTGTGGACATATTGGCTGTCCGGACAGCCGCCGCTCTCCTTACTGGCGCAACTTTACAGCCGCCGGCCGCCCTCTTCACTTCGCATTTCAGGGGAACGTTTTCACGGCGAACCCATCGCGCAAGAGAGCCAGGACCCTCGCTGGACCGGAGACCTGGGAGCAGTCGAAGCTCTCATACAGCGTCACATCGAGAGACATCTCGATGACCCGCAATGGATGCACGCCAAGGGCCGGGCGGCGCTCCTCGAGAAGAATTACGAGGAGGCAATCGCAGCGCTGGATCTTTCACGTGATGCCGGGACCAACACCCAAAGCGAAGAGAGTGCAGTAGTCACCGACCTTGCCATCGCCTATTTCGAACGCGGCTGCTCCTTGCATCGTCCAATCGATTTTTCCATGTCAATGGAACTTTTAGGCCAGGCTCTGCAATCAGATCCATCATCCTTAGTGGCCCTCTATAACCGGGCGATGGTCTTTCAACATGCATACTTCTACCCGAATGCATTGCGGGACTGGAAGAGTTACCTCGCGAGGGACAGCAACAGTTCATGGGCCGCCGAGGCACGTCGGCAAATGGCCCTGGCCGAGAGTAAGATGCGTGCACCAGACCCATCCAGCGGGAAGTTAGCCGACCTCATCGAGATGCAGCTCAGCCAAGTCATGGCATCGAGTCTCATTTCCCCCGCCAGAGACCTGGCCGCGGAGTTGCGCGGCGAGCATCAGGATGAATGGCTGGCCGATGCGCTCGCGGCCGGCCACGAGCCGGTGCTGCGCCTTCTCGCCGGGATGGTGGCTACACGGACGGGTCTGCAAGTGGGTGTTTTCGAATCCGAATTGCGCGAGTTGGAGCCATCTTCGGCTGTCACTCGCTCCCCGTCCTTACGTGTGTGGCGGGACTTCGAGCGTCTGTTTCGAATTACTCACTCCTCGCGGATCGCCGCTTGTTTGCCGGATGTCGACGATCTGATCGAGACGTGCCGGCGGCGTCATTACACCTGGTTTCTGGCGCAGAGCCTGCTGGAGCGGTCGTCCTGCGAGGCAGCCCGCGGGGAATTCGCCACGGCCGAGTCGACCGATCGTGAGGCACTGGAGATCGCACGCCAACATGCCTACCCCATCGCGAGCTTGCGGGCCGCCGGATTTTTGACGGGCTTTCTGGCGGCCTCCGGCCAATATCGCGATGCGGCGGAGCTACAGTATCAGTCCTTGGAACTGTACTGGTCGCGCCCCCTGCCCTATGCCCGCAGCCAGGAGTTTTTCCACGACATGGTGCTGGCGAATGAGGGGTTGGGGCGCTGGCATGCGGCCAAAGCTGCGGCGGAAAGCGCCGCGACCATGGCGCAACTGAGCGGCGTGCCCGTGAATGAAGCGGTGAATCGATCCCGATGGGCGGGATTTGCATTCCGGCTCGGTCTGAAGCAGGAGGCGTCGGCACAGTACGCACTCGCGGAGAAGCTGTTTCATCAGATGGCTAACAACGCCGCGGTGGCAGATTATCAGGCATTCGCGGAAGCCTTTGCCGCTTCCGCCGGCGATCCCTCATCGTTTGCGCGCTTAGAGCCGATCGTCAAGACGTCGACGAATCCTTTCGTCATCGTCTCCTACTTGCATACCGCCGCGGCGTTTGCGGAAAACGGCGGACCAACCGCCGACGCACGCCGGTTCCTGGAGGATGCGATCGGGTGGATCGAAAAAGGCGCCGCATCCAGGCATGCGTCTCCGGAAGTGATGGAGTGGCGGGATCAGTTGCAGAGCTGCTATCGCGATCTCACCCGAATCTCGATCCTGCAAAACGATACGGTGGGCGCTTATCGGACCTGGCAGCGCTTTCTGCGCACCGACGAAACGCTGCAAGGCTTCCGTGAGTCTCCCGCTTCCGGCTCTGCAGGCGACCCGGCCACTGTCCTGACGTACGCCCGGCTCGGCAGCCGCTACGGCGTGTGGGTGAGATCCGCTGATGATGTCAGATTCGCCTGGGTGAACCGGGACTCGTCCACGATCGATCGCCTGGTCCGTACTTATGCGGCGCTCTGCTCGAATCCGGATGCCAGTTGGACCCAGGTGCAAGCGGCCGGCAAGCCGCTTCGTTCTGAATTGCTGGGGTTCGCCCTGCAAAGCAAGCCGAAGAACGGGCTGCTGCTGATCCAACCAGATGGGGAACTGGCCAGAATTCCTTGGACGACGCTCGTACTTGGCGATGAAGATCCGGGAAAAGGGATACTGGCGGCCGTAATGCCAACTCCCGTCGCCAACTCAGGCCCGGTGAGAACTCGCGAAATTCAGGTGCGCCACGCGTTGATCGTCGGGGCGACGGTCCTGGCTCCCAAACTGCGCAATGAATATCGCAATCTGACGGGAATCGAAAATGAGATCACTGCGGTGCGGCGCGCATTTCCCTCGGCGGATGTGCTGGAAGGCCGTGAGGCTACCGTAGCCGGCATCTCGGAGCACATGGAAAACGCCGACGCGCTGCACTTCGCCGGGCATGCCGCCATGTTGGGCGGCCGGATTCATTTACTGGTGGCTCCTGGCACTTCTTCCGAAGGATTGTGGCGGCCTGCGGGCGAGCGGCTCAGTCTGGCGGTTCTGAGTGCCTGTTCGACCGCCAGGTATCGCGATCCGGAAGACCCCAAGCCGGAGAACCTGGCCAATGCGCTGTTACTCGAAGGCGCCAACCAAGTGATTGCGAGTCTCTGGGATGCGGACTCAGCCGCTACCAGTTTTTTCATGCAATCGTTTTATCGGAACTTACGTCAGAGTCATAACACGGCACTGGCAATGGCAGAAGCGTCGGCTGAGACACGCCGCCAGAAAGACTGGTCTAATCCCTACTTTTGGGCATCTTTTTCCCTATTTTTGCGAATCTAACTGAATTCAGAGGAGACACTCCACGATGCGGCAACTCACTAGCAAAGAGCAGACAAAATTGGAAGAGGCAATGCAGGCAACCCATGAAAACCCCACCCCTCCCACCAGGGTCAACATTATCTTCCACGGTTTGCTGGCCATTCAAGATGTCGACACCAACTATTACGACGTGTTGATTCCGAAAACCACCTCGAACCACCATGAAGCCCTCTACGGGAACCCCTGTGTCGAGAACCCCTACGCCGACCCCTGCCTGGTCGACCCCAATTTTGCCCCGTTGCATTCATTCGGCGTGCCCGGAAAGTACGGACCTGGACCCGTCAATTTCGCTATCGAAGGTATCACTCCCGAGCCCAACCATCGGCGTTCTTTCCCCAGCGCGACCAACATCTTGGTTATCAAAAACTCTAAAGTTACGGCACAGCTTCAGAACGCGCTCGTCGTCATCAGGGTGCCAAAACCTCTCATTATCCGGCATTACCGCGGCGGAGAAACGCATCTGGATCCTCTGGCCGAAAATGCGGATACACAAGCCGTCCTGCAGCGAAGTCCCGACGTGATCCATGAGGTGACCGTATTCTCCTACACCTCCTTCTACAAACCTCGCCTGGTCGGACCAGATTGCTCCTGGCCGATTCCTCAACCGAATCCCTGTTTACCCATGCTCAATATGGGGATCTATTCTCAACCCACCATGTGCTGCGAAGACACGGACAGCCAGGACTTCAGTGCCTTGTTCAAGATCAATCCCAACGTGGATTTCAAGGTAACTCTGAACAAGCACCCCCGAGTCGATGATGGCCCGCCCCTCTGGACCAGCCCCCTGCAGGTTGGTATCAGTTTCGCGGAATTACTCGCTTTGAGTGAGCTTCGGCAGTGGAAATATCAACTGATCTGCGCGCTGTTGAGATGCCCCTTAAAAGTAAAGCCAATACACGTAGAAGGAGAACCGCTCGACATCGAGACAGCCCTACGGAGCTTTAGCGATGTCAACTCGCTCAGTGCGATTCCTGGGGGTTGTGGATCCGGCGTTGCCTGCGACGACGGCCAATAATCCAATAATCCTTACGGCGTTCTCCCAAAGTGCGTTTTGCTAGAATAGCGGAGACGGGGGCTGCCCGCCCCCGAAATTCATAACCCGCTTTCGATTCCGCAATCGCTGCCCGGCTCCGCTTGGGCCATGGTTCCTCCGGTAAAACGGTACGAAAAGCGCTTTTAGGGAGATACATTCTGCATGTTTAAACCGGCACTCCTTTTGATACCGCTGGTGTTCTGTGCGTGCGCGCAACATCAGGAGGGCGCCGCCGCTCGCAGCGACGACAAGCCCGCCGCCGACGCCCTCTTTCCGGTCAAAGTGGAAGGCCACTTCGCCTATATGGACCGCAGCGGCAACGTCGTACTGAAGGGGCCCTATGCCGGTGCGTCGCGATTCTCCGAAGGTCTCGCCGCGGTGCAGATCCGGAAAGCCGAAAAGGTCGGCTACATCGACACCACCGGCAAAATGGTGATCCCCCTGCAATTCGATTTGGGCGATCCGTTTTCCGAAGGCTACGCCGCGGTGATGAAGGATCATCAGTGGGGATATATCGATAAGACCGGCAAGCAGGTCATCCCCTACAATTTCGGAGTGGCTCAGCCGTTTGTAAACGGGCGCGCCGCCGTCACCGGCCCCACCCCGCAGTTTTCCTATATCAACACCAAAGGGGACCTCATCTCCAACGACCGCTACGAAATGGCGCTGCCCTACCGTGAAGGCCTCGCGGGGGTACGCGCCTTCGCCGAGCGCTTCAAGTTCATCGACATGGATGGCAAAACGGTCATCCCCGCGCAGTTCCTGGCGGGTGGAGAATTCGCCGAAGGACTCGCTCCCGTACAGGTGCAAACCCCCGAAGGCGTGCGCTGGGGGTTTGTCGATAAGCAAGGAAAGATGGCGATTCCGCCGACCTACACCAACGCCCTGATGTTTGCCAATGGGCTCGCCCCGGTTCAGGTGCTCGCCGGCAAATGGGGATTTATCGATTCCAAAAACACCATGGTCCTCAACCCCCAATGGGACCAAGCCCTCTCCTTCACCTATGGGTTGTCGCAAGTCTGGTTAGGCGATAAGTTCGGCTATATCACCCCGGACGGAAAATACGTCTGGCAGATCCAATAACCTCTCAGGCGCGGCCTTGTCATTCTTCAAACACAGCACGGCCGTGGTGGAGACGGAGTATGTAGGCGAAGGCACTCGGATCCAGGCATTCGCCCACGTGCTGCCGGGCGCCAAAATCGGACGCGATTGCAATCTCGGCGATCACATCTTCATCGCCAATGGCGTCACCGTCGGCGATCGTGTCACGATTCACTGCGGCGTGCAGTTGTGGGACGGCGTGACTCTCGAAGACGATGTCCTGGTCGGCCCCAACGCCACGTTTACCAACGAGCGCTTCCCCCGCAGTAATCAGCGTTCCGAGCAAGTGCTGCGCACCCTGGTAAAGCGAGGCGCTTCGATCGGCGCCAATGCCACTATTCTTCCCGGCATCACCATTGAGGAGCAGGTGATGGTGGGAGCCGGCGCCGTGGTCACGCGCAACGTGCCGCGCAACGCCGTGGTGGCCGGCAATCCGGCACGCATCATCAGTTATGCGGGAGCGGGCCGTCCGGCCGCGCCTTCGATTGCCGCGGCGCCCGTGGAGCCCGGGCCCGAAGAGACAGGCGTGGAGGGCGTGATTCTGCGCCGCCTCCCCGTCGCACCCGACCTGCGCGGCACTCTCTCCTTCGGCGAAGTGAGCCATCACATCCCCTTCGAAATCCAACGCTATTTTCTGGTCTTCGATGTCTCGAGCGAGCAGGTCCGCGGCGAGCATGCGCACCGCACCCTGCACCAGTTCCTGATCTGCGTTCACGGGCGATGCTGCGTGGTGGCCGACGATGGCGTCCGCAGCCAGGAGTTTATTCTCGATTCTCCCAACCTCGGGCTCTACATCCCGCCGATGACGTGGGCCGTGCAATATAAGTACTCGCGTGACGGCGTGCTCCTGGCATTTACCTCCGATCTGTACGATCCCGCGGATTACATTCGGGATTACGCGGAGTTTCTGGCACTCAAGCAGAAGCGCGCTCATGATCCTGCTGAATGACTTCCAGAGGCAATGGGAAGAGACCTCCGCGGCAGTCCTGGCGGCGGTAGCGGAAGTGGGAGCGAGCGGCTGGTATGTCCTCGGCAAACAGGTAGGCGAGTGCGAACAGGCATTGGCGAACTTGTGGGGACGGCGCCATGCCGTGGGATTGGCCAGCGGGCTGGATGCGCTCGAGATTGCGCTGCGCGTGCTCGGGTGCCGCCCCGGCGATCACGTCCTGACGACGCCGCTTTCCGCATTTGCCTCCACGCTCGCCATCCTTAAAATCGGCGCCGTGCCGGTGTTCGTCGATACCGACCGCTGCGGCCACATCGATTGGGACCAATGCCGCGAGGTGCTTGGACGGCGGCCGGAGATTCGCTTTCTGCTTCCCGTGCACCTGTATGGAAACTCGCTCGATTTGTCGGCCTTGCGGGCGCTGCGTACGGAGTTCGATCTGCGCGTGGTGGAAGATTGCGCGCAGGCGGTGCTGGCCTCGTGGTCGGGCACACGGGCGGGGTCAGTGGGCCAACTGGCGGCCACCAGCTTTTATCCCACCAAGAATCTGGGGGCGATGGGCGATGGCGGCGCCATTCTGACCGATGACGGCGAGTACGATCGCCTGGCTCGCGTGTTGCGCGACTATGGGCAGAGCGCCAAATACCGGCACGACGAGATCGGGTACAACAGCCGTCTGGACGAATTACAGGCCGCGATTCTACATCGTGCATACCTTCCGGCATTACCTCGTTGGACGGCCCGCCGGCGCGAGATCGCGGCGCGCTACCGGGCGGGGATTTGCAACCAACGCGTAGAGTGTCTGCCCGTGCTCGCCGAGTCGGACTCGGTGCATCATCTCTTTCCAGTGTTGGTGGAGGGAAAGGCGGAGTTCATTTCGTACATGCGCTCGAAGGGAATTCTCTGCGGGGAGCACTACCCCGTAACGATTCCGGATCAGCCCGCAATGCGGCAGGCGCATTTTGAAATCGAGGCGCCGCCCGAGCAGGCCCGCCGCATTACGGAGTGTGAAGTCAGTCTGCCGATCCATCCTTATTTGCAGGATGAAGAAGTGGCATGTGTGATCGCGGCGTGCAATCAGTGGTCGAGCCACTAAATGACTATGTGATTCTGTGGCTATCTGGCATGTGGCTATGTGCTATGTGGCTATTGTGCTCTGTGGCCATTGTGCTCTGTGGCCATTGTGCTCTGTGGCCATTGTGCTCTGTGGCCATTGTGCGATGTAGCTATGTGCTCTGTGGCTATTGTGCGATGTAGCTATGTGCTCTGTGGCTATTGTGCTCTGTGACTATGTGCTCTGTGACTATGTGCTCTGTGACTATGTGCTCTGTGTGACTATGTGCTCTGTGTGACTATGTGCTCCGTGTGATTATGTGCTCTGTGTCTGTGGCTATTGTGCTCTGTGGCTATGTGCTCTGTGGCTATGTGCTCTGTGGCTATGTGCTCTGTGGCTATGTGCTCTGTGGCTATTGCTACTGTGGCTATGTGCTACTGTGGCTATTGTGGCGCAAACACTCCTGTTTGCCGTCTCGACACTCTTGTCGAGACTTTTCGGGCTGTCTACTCAATACAACGTTTTGTTGATACAGTCCCGTATTCAAGCAAACACACTCCCTTACGCCTCGCTGCGCACGTATCGCGCAAACGTATTTGGGTAGGTACGAGCCGCGTCAGCAAGCGATCTGGAGCCCGCAAACAGCACGCCTCAATCGCCCGAAGGGACTCGCACCGCGTCCGGCGCCGCCTCTCGCACACGTTCCTCAATACCCGAGCGGCCCACAAAGATGAAGGCCACCAGCACCATCGCCGAGGTCCACATACTCGTACCCCTGGTGGCCACAGGAACGCATTGGCATCGGAGAGTTTGTTTTGGACGCTCATCCATTCGCCGGCGACGGATCCCATCACGATCGTGAGCAGCCCTTATCACAAGAAACCGGGATTACGATCCTGCGATCCACACATTCAAGGTGAGCGCCGTGCCTGGAGTCGTATAAGAGGGCGCGGAGGATTGCACGGCGATCGGCCCCACCGGCATGATTCCATCCTGAAAATTCATGTCCATGGTCACGCCGGCGAGAGATTCATGCGCCTGCGCGGCGGCCTCGGGGATCACCACATCCACCTGCCAGACGAAAGGCGTCTGCGCTGAAACGTTCCGGACTTCCGCCGACCACCGGCCGATCTGCACCGCCACCGGTATCGCCGAGGGCAGCCACGGACTGGTGATTCCGTCTACTCCCATGCCGTTGACGAATAGCGAAATCACCGTGCCGGCTTGGGCCGGATGAGAGCAGGAGTTGACCGAGCCATCGGCATTCATCGCCAAGGCCGTGAACGCCCCGAAGTAAGTCACCCCATTTGCGGTGCAAGAAGTTGCCGCGCCGGGAAGATCGGCGAATAAGCTGGGATTACTGGCGGTGAGCGGAAGTTGGCGCGGCGCCGCTGCCACTCCGTTCGCCATCACCTGCATGGTGGCAAACGCCTGCGGACCCGACCCGTTCTGCAAGAGCACACCGGGCGGCACCGCAACATTGATCTGTGAAGGCGAGACGTAAAGAAGCGGCGCCGGCGCCCCATTGAAACTCACCGTCACGCCGCCCAGCGATGTCGTTGCAGTGTCCGTGGCCGCCATGCCGCCGGCAGGACCGAGGCCGGTTCCGAGCAGCGCGAGTAGCTGGTTCGGCGCCACCACACCGGCGCGTGCCTGGTTCCCTGCATCGACGATACAGGCAATCTGCGCTGCCGCCAGCTGCGGCAGGGCGAAGTTTGCCTCTCCCAGATATGCGCCCGGTAGCGTTCCCGGAGCAAGCGATGCCGGGACCGCGGCGCCCGGCGTGATCGGCACATCCGCCTGCGACGTAGAACCCGCGAGCCACACGCTGGAACTGCCCGCGAAAGCGATCCCCGCAGTGCTGACATTGGAGCCATCCACCAGCACCGTGCCCGACACCGCTCCGCTCAGGGCATCCACGCGGGAAACGTAACTCTCGCTGAAAGTGGTGATGTTGTTCGTGGCGCATGGCGTGGGAAGGCCACCCACACCCTGCGGAGGACCAGGTAGCGGAGTACCCGACAGAATTCCCTCGGCGGGGACATCGTTGTAAGATCCGCCCACATACACGTCGCCCTGCGATCCGAGCGCTACTCCTGCGCCACCGATCGGAATCGAATAGAGTGCGTTCGCCCCAGCGGCATCGAGCTTGGTCAGGAAGGGCTGGACCAGCGCGGTATTGGGTGACCCCACGGTCCATGGATAGCTGCCATAGGCGAGGCCGGTCACATAAACGTTCCCGGAGGAATCCACGGCCAGGCCATGGTTGACGGTCTGCGAGCTGCCCGTTACTCCGGTGGAGTAAATCAGCTTCGCAGCGGACGCATCCACTTTAGTGACGTACTGATTCACGCCAGGGAATCCGAAATTGCAGGGAAAGCTGCAGATGAACACCGAAGAAAAGCTGCCCTGGTAGGCGCCCTGCGTGGTGGGATAATCCGTGTACACGGTGCTTCCCGCCATATAGATATTGCCTGCCCCGTCCAGCGCCAGCGCGCCGCCGCCGATGCCGCTCGCGGTAAAGACCGCGTGGGAGCCGGTAGCGTCCACCTCCATCAGGAACGGCCGGCCGCGCGTGTCTGCCACGTGATAGGCGCCCGGCGAAGACGCCAGCCCCGCGACGCTGACGCCGCTCACCAGGATCTGGCCCGCCGATGTGACCGCCGTTGCCAGGCCGGTGGTGCTCACGTTGCCGAGAACCGCGGAGAACAGCATCTCGCCCTGCGGATCGAATTTTGCCAGGAAGGCGCGAGTCTCATTGGCGGCCGGCAGCGTGCCGGTTTGCCCTCCCGGCGTGACCGGAAAGTCCGGCGAGGACGTGGTGCCGGTGACATAGGCATTGCCCGCGGAATCGACAGCGATTCCCAGAGCGGCATCGGATACCGATCCGCCGAACGTGCGCGCATACAGATACCGTGCGCCGGAGGGATCGAGTTTGAGCACCATGGCGGCGGCTCCCGCAGCTCCAGCGAGATAGAGATTGCCCGCGGGGTCGACGGCTACGGCTGAGGGAGCGAACCCCTTGCGCAGGTAAGTGGAATACGTCAGACCCGACGCGGGCCACGCCGCCGGGCTCGCAAGAAGCACGGCGCAGATCAAAGAAATGCGCATATTTCTCCTGGGATGAGGCGGACGCGGAGGGCCATCGACAGGGTATCAGCAGATCGCGCCGAGGCTCAAGTTTGTACGTGGATGCCGGGATAATCCGGGCGAATCGTTGACTATCTCCAGTTAAACCTGGGTTTGCGTTAGTGCCGCTACGATCACCTTAGAGAACTTTCCCGCCGTGTGCCTGTCTTGGTAATGTCCGAAAACGCACATAATATGACGCTTCCCGTCCGACACCTGATACTCGCAAGCACGGCGCTAGTGCTGCTTTCCGGCAGGCTTGCCCAAGCAAATGGCATCATCACCGGTCAACTGTATGTAGCCGATTACGGCTTGAGCGTGATGGACCGTTATCAGTACACTTACGACACGACGTCAGGTGCGATCACCAGCATCACGCCGGACGGTATCGGCGGCAACACGACGAACGCTTACTTCCTGGGCAATTCAAACCTTCCGATCAAGGAAGGAGTGCAAGGCACCAACGACGATTTGATCGTGGTGGTGGGCCCCCATGGCAGCCAACAGACCACCCTGCAACGCTTCACGCTGAGCGGGACCTACATCGGAACCATCCCGGTCAACTTCAGCGCTTATAATGGCGGAAACGTCGGGATCGGCAACGTCGCCATCACGGCGGACGGCAAGTACGAATATGCTCCACTCGAGACGGCCAACGCCATCGTCAAGATTGATCTGGCGAACGGCAATATCGTCGATTCCTTCAGCTTTACGGGTGCGCATGACGTGGCCATCGCTCCAAACGGTGATGTCTATGCGGCCGACTACGCCGCTAGCGGCGCCAAAGTCATTCGCCTGAACGCCAACTTGGGCTTCATCCAAAACGTGGTTACTTCGGCGCCCGCGGGTGCTGGAGCTTTCCGTCCCACCGGCCTTTCCTTTGCAGCCGATGGATCGCTTTACGTGGATAACAATGACAACACCACGACCGGCTACGACAGCGTCCTCCACTACACTCTCTCGAATAGCGGGGGCAATGTTACGGCAAATTACGATTCCACGAAGAGCTACATTGGCAGCAGCGGAAACAACGCTCTGCAGTTCACGTTCGGCAATAACATCGGGCCGGATGGCAATGTCTACATCGCCGCGCTGGGCGGAGGCGGAGGCGGAAATTTCGGCGTACAGAGTGGATACGTCGACGGTATCTACAAGTTCAATACGTCCAATGACAGCGTCTCGCAGTTCATTCAGGGCTTTACAGAAAAATCCGGCCCGGCGAGCACGAACGGCCTGGACGCGCCCAAGTATCTGCAGTTCGACGTCAATTTCGTGAAAGCGAACGATGCCGGTTTGGTGCCTGAACCGGGGACTAATGCACTGCTGTTTTCGGGTTTCGCCGGCCTCGCCATCGCGATACGCTCCAGACGTCGCGGTTGATTTGGGCCCAGAACTTTGCCGTGGCAGCTCGGGGAGGCGGCATGCGCCAGACGAACAACCTTCATGCTACGCAAGAAACGGCGGCTATTTGCTGATACCAACATCCCGTCAGCAACTTTGCGCCTTTGCTCCGGTCTATTCGCGAACATACGGCGATTCCTCACGCCGCACTCATTTCCCCCTTCCCGCCTGCTGCCACAAAACCAGTGCGGGGTGCGGAGTGCCGTCGAAATCCCGCAGGCCCATCGTGGCGTCGCCGCGGAGCGTGTCCCGTCCCGACACGTCGAGCGATTGCAGGAACTGGCACCACACGGTGCTGTCCGAGCAGTCACAAGGCACCGCCACAGGCTCCGGCAGCAAATCTTCGTTTGACCACCAGATCACAAACGGCATCTTCACAACATCCGCGTCTCGGAGCACGCGAGCCATCCACCACGCCTGAGTGTCGCCCGATGCTGGAACCCCCGCCACACAGGCATTGCCGCTATGCCCAACGTACGGCAGGGCCGGAAAACCAGTTTCCGCGATCGCCAACGGCTTGCCGGTCAGGCCCGCGAAAACCGTGAGATAGTCGTCCGGCAACTGCCCGCCGTTGTGGACGAAGAGGAAGGCCGGGTAAGTGGAAATGGCGAACACGTCGCTCTTCAGATCGGCCAGCGGCTGGAGATTTTGCGCCAGGCAGCCGCGCTGGAAGCCGAAGCAGGGCTGGCCGCTGTCCGCCTGCCACAGCACATCGATCTGATACGTCTGAAACACCGGCAGTCCGGGATGTTCGCTCTTCACCATGTCATAAGTTTCGTTAAGCAGACGCTTCATGGCGTTCCACGCAGAGGGACAGCGCAGAGCATAGATGCTTACCTCGATCGAAAGCGCCACGAAGCGCGGCTGGAAACGCCGGATCATGTACGACACGTAGTTCCGATAACCGGGCCGGATGACCGACTCGTAATCGGGGCGCGTGTCGATGGCTTCGCAGGCCGCACCAAACGAATCGTCCATGGTCAGCGCGTAGGTTCCCGTGGCATTCGGAGCGAGGCGGTCGCGGCTGCCGCCGATCGGCGTCAGCGCCAGGTACACCGGTAGTCCCAGACGCTGCTCGAGTCCGCGAATGGCGTCCATTTCGCGCAGCCAGGCTTCGGGCGGCGTCTGTCCGGCGGCGAATTCGCGCCACGGCACGCCGAACCACTCCATATGAAAGCCCGCCAGGTTGCTGTCCTGTGCGATGTGGTGGGCTTCGAAGTGAAAGGGCTGCCGCGAAATCGGCACGGTGGGGTCAACCATCAACGGGAAGTTGCCCAGAAAGCGCGCGGAACCGGCCGGCGGAGTCTGAGCGCATAACGCCGCGGAGAGGACCGCCAGCAAAAGAAGCCTCATTTGGCGCCTCGCGCTTTCTCCTGCAGCTGCCGGAGCTGGGCCTGCTGCTCGGGCTTCAAATGATTCTTGATGCGGATGAGCAGCGCGATCTGCGTGTGTTTGATTTCGCGCTCGGCCGCCAGCACGTTGTCCAGCTGCGCCAGCGTCTGCCGCTCGTCGACGGTGGACTGCTTGGCCATCATGACCAGGCGCTCCATCTCGCTCTGCAGCTTCCACTGCTGCTCGGTGAAATTCTTTTGCGCCTGCATCAACTCCGATTTCAGATAGTTCTTCTGCTCGTCCGTCAGTCCCAGCGCCTGCTGGTTCTGCATCACCAGTTCAGGTGGGAACAGGACGTCGCGGAACGGGTCGTCGGGCGGCGTTTGCGCACGGACCATGCCGAGGCTCGCCACTGCCAGAACGAAGAGGCTCGTCAGTTTGGGTGTCATTTCAGTTTCGTGTCTCCTGGAAAGAGGGAATCAGGGGCTCGCCAAATCGCGGCGTAGAGGTGAAGAGCGGACTACCAGGCGTCCGCAGCAGGAAAGCGGTGGGCGAATGCCATTGCGAGACCTGGGCGGTCACAGTCTGCCGCGGCGGATGGATCTGGACCAGGAATAACCCGATCGCCACCGGCACCAGAGCCGCTGCGACCGCCGCGGCGCGGAGCAACGGACGGCGCGGACTACCGGCACTTCGTCGCGCTGCCTCCCACGAGCCGGAAAACAGCGGAGCGGAGAGCGCATCCTCCTGCTTCAACCGGTCGAATTGTGCGCGGAGATCGGGATCGCCATTCATTTCCATCCGGCTCCTTCCAATAACGTGCGCAGCGCTTTTTTACCGCGGTCGTAATGGGTCCGCGCCGAGCCCACGGAAACGCCCATGGTGCCGGCGGCTTCGGACAGGGAGAGATCGTGATACAGGACGAGTTGCAGGACCTCCGCTTGCCGGCGCGGGAGTGCGGCCAACGCTTTTCGCAGTCCGCTCTCGCGCTCGGCGTGGGCCATGCCTTCATCGGCCCCGGCAATGCGGGCGGGCCGAGCCTGGAGCTGATGGTAGCGAACGAGGTGGAATTTTTGCAGGATGCGCCGTCGCCGCTGCTCGTGCGCGGTCACGCGGATCACGCCGAACAGCCACGTGCGGAAGGCCGCTTTCCCGTCGAAGCGGGCTCGCTGTTCGAGAATTTTCAGGTAGACGTTTTGCAACACGTTGTCCGCCTCGTCGGCATCGCCCCGGCAACAGAATCGTGCCCAGCCGTAACTCTCCTGGTGATGGCATTCCAGGCGCGATTTCAGATCTTCGATGTCCATTCGGAAGCCGGAGCCATCGTTCGCTCATGAGTGCGCGGACGGAGCGGATTATATGACAGGATTCCCGCTTCTAAAAAAGAAAAGCTGCTCTGACCACGCAGACACCTTGGGGACAATCCTTCGAGCTCCACAGACCCACTGTGGGAGCGTAGCGGGCCCTCCGGACAAGATCAACAGCATCACGCAATACCGGCCGCCATTACTCACGATCGTGGTCCGGGCCTGTGAATACACACAGGCAATCCGTGTGTCACCACATGGCGAACCGTGGAATCGCCTCTATTGTTCTGCCATCTCCAAGAGCAATATGAAAAGCGCGGCAAAGCTCCACGAGGAGAGCATGAACGCTAGACGGACCTGTTTGGCTAAGGACGGAAAGCCTGAAACCGGTGACAGCCCGGCATATCCTTTACGCTGACGGGAGAAGCACGAGTTTAAGAAATGGCAACGCTGGATTGGTCACAATGGAAGTAGGGGCCTCTATCGATGAGATCATCGAGTGGTTTTCATTTAACGCGCGAACAGGTGGTGTCTGTGATCGGGTTCGCCGCGCGGAGCCTTGACGCGCCACCGTTATGCCCCCATCCGCTCCTAACGTTGATGCTCATCCTCTTCGATAACGGCACCCTGCCTGGAGTCACAGCGGCCGTCAATGCGGCCACGCCCGGCAGCTTTATCGAAGTTGAAATCCCCTTCAACTAGTGGTGGTCTCGCTTTGAAAGCGTGTCCGTTGGATCGGAATGAGCCACTCGTGCCGCTTCTCCTAAAGCTTTAGTTGACAATGCCGCTCCAACGGGGATATGATCCTAACGATTTAGGAGATATTCATGCGAAGGCGTACCCTGATCGCGATCGGCGTGGGCAGTGCGCTCCACGCGCAAACCAATCCACCGGCATTCGAGGTAGCGGCCATCCGGAAGTATGCCGCGGAAGCGCCTCGCATGGGTACGGCCGATGGTCCTCCTCCGCCGCCACCGCCTCCCCTCCTCAAGCCTTCACAGGGAGGGCTCACGATCGAGAATGCCACCTTGAAATATTGCCTGGTCTGGGCATACGGTGTCAGAAACTCGCAGGTCTCCGGGCCTTCGTGGATCAACGAGTGGCGCTACAGCATCCATGCGAAGACGGGGACTTCCACCGAAATCGACCAGTTGAAGAAAATGCTGCAAGCCCTGCTCACCGCGCGCTTCCGCCTGGCAATCCACCGGGACACCAAAGAGCGTCCGGTGCTCGGGATTGTGGCGGCGCGAGGCGGGATCAAACTGGCGCCGTCGAATCCCGGCGCTGCGGCAAGCCAGAAACTCACTCCCCTTCCCGGCGGAGTTCTCCGGATCGAGGCGAAGAACACGGGATTGCCCTTCCTGGAACAGATTCTCTCGCTGCCCATCTGGGACCCGGTCGTCAACCTGACCGGCCTGACCGGTGAGTTCGACTTTACGTTCGAGAGGCCCCCGTTCCGCGGCCAGCCGGATGATATACAGAGTGAACTCAACGCCGCGCTGCAACGCCAGCTAGGCCTGCGCCTGGAACCGCGGAAAGCCCCCCTCGAGATGCTCGAGATCGAAAGCGGCGACCCGAATCCGATCGAGAATTAAGCTCGGTGCCTCACTTTCCTGCCGTGCTTCGCTTCAGATCCTCAAATAGCGCAACGCGGACCCGCTCCGCTATCGCCTTGGGATCTTCGCCTTCCGCCGGCAGAATCGGAAGATCCGGCCGGACGCCCGCCACCTCATCGGTGCTGTCCGCCCGCAGGCGCACGCAATTCGGAACCCGGAAGCGCAGGCCTGAGTTGGGAAGCACCACGGGAGCCGTGCTGTTCATGAAGCCGCAGCCATCGCCGCCGGTCGGGCGTCCGACAATTCGGGCGGCGCGATTGTTCTGCATCACGGCCGCAAACATCTCCGCGGCCGAGTAGGTCTTGTTGTCGGTCAGCACATAGACGGGACCGGTCCAGGCGCCCCAGAGCGGCGTCACCAACGCGGGCCAGTGCAAGCGCTGCGCGACCCGCACATCGGCCACGGTGTCCGGCGCAAGGTACGAGAGCGGCCCTCCTGCCGTTCCCGCTTCGACGAGGCGTCGGCAAGTATCGCTGCTCCAGGCACGGCGCTCGCGCCACACCCAGTCCATGGGACAGGTCTGCGCCAGTTTCTCTTTCTGCGCGGTGAACCACGCGAGGGACTTCTGAGCTTGCTGGCTATCGGCGTCGATCTCCAGGACGCGGCGCAGTGCGGTGATCTGCTCGTCGAAATACGGAGTCGACCAGTCCGGGTCCTGGCTCATCCACAACGGAGCGGAGTGGAGCGGGATGGTGGTGAACAGGCGGGCCGCAATATCGCCGGAGTCGCCGCCGCCGGAGTTGTTGCCGATATCCACCAGCACCGCGGCCACGCCATCGTCTTTGAATTTCCGGAGCAGGTCGGCGAGTGCGTGGTACCAGGCCTGATCGATGGCTCTCCGTAGCGCGCCACGAATGAACTTTCCTTGCGGATCCCAGACTTCGCTGCGTCCCCAGGCTTCCAGGCAGAGCGCGCGGTAGTTGTTCTCGAATTCGGGGATCCTCACGATGCCCAGGCGGGGCTGTGGGTTTTGGACCCCCGCCTGTGGGTCTTGGACCCATAGGGTACCGGCGCGAAAAGGACGCGTGGTTCCATCTGCGAGCAGATGGAAGCCCTCAAGAGAATCAAATGGCAGCGAGAAAGCTGAGTCACGCACCGGGCCGTAACCCAGAGCGGCACACCCGCCAGCCGCATCCTGCTGCGAATATACCGGTGGCGGCGGTTTCTCGCCCGAAGCGCGTGGCGCGGCTTCCGTCCGCAGTGACGAAAAGTGGCCGTCGTGAAAACTCCTCACGAAACTCAGCAGTGCCCGGCGTGCCTCGTCATCGCTGTGCGCCGACTCGATAGCGGCCAGGGTGCGGCGATCGAGCGCTGGCAGATCGACGCCTCCCTCGGGCGATGCGAACCACGCCAGGTTGGAATAGCTCTTCTCCAAGGTGTGCTTCAAGGAGGCGTAGTCCTGGAGCCAAGGCTTCGGATCGAAGGTCTGGGATTGGGCTATCGCATGGAGCGTCAGAATGCAGGTGGAGAACGACAGCTTTAGGAACAGCTGCGTTCCCGGGCGGAAGATTTCCCTGTTCGGCACACTGGCATAGACGTTCTATGCCAACAGAAGGTTAGCAGGCTTTGCTGCCCAAACACCTGCAACTTAGAGCCGGACGATCTTGGGGCTCCGGAAAGCTTTCAGCGCATTCCGCGAATCTACGATGAGAGGCGCGCGGTCCACCAGGCTCCGGTAGTCGAAAGACGAATGGTCGGTCACGATCACTACACAGTCGGCATTCGCCGCGTAGTCTTCCGGCACCGCAGTCAGATCCAACCCTTCCAGATGCAGTTTGGAGACATGCGGATCGCTGTAACTGATCTGACCGCCGCGGCGCTGTAACAGTAACATCACGTCGAGCGCCGGAGACTCGCGCATATCGTCGATATCGCGCTTATAGGCCACGCCCATCACGTGGATCTTCGACCCCTTCACCGGCTTGCCGGCATCGTTCAGCGCGTTCTGCACCTTGTCCACCACGAAGTGCGGCATCTGACCGTTGATGTAGCCGGCCAGTTCGATGAAGCGAGCTTCAATCCCGGCCTGCTTGGTTTTCCACGAAAGATAGAACGGGTCGATGGGGATGCAATGGCCGCCCAGACCGGGCCCCGGATAGAACGGCATGAAGCCGAAGGGCTTGGTGGCGGCGGCATCGATGACCTCCCACACGTTGATGCCGATGCGGTCGCACATCATGGCGATCTCGTTCACCAGGCCGATGTTGATCATGCGGAAGGTGTTCTCGAGCAGTTTGACCATCTCGGCCACCTGCGTGGAACTCACCGGGACGACGTGCTCCAGCGCCTGCGCGTAAAACAGGCGGCCGATGTCGGTGCAGGCCGGTGTGCAGCCGCCCACCACCTTGGGAATGTTCGAGGTCTGGTATTTCGGATTGCCCGGGTCGACGCGCTCGGGCGAGAAGCAGAGGAAAAAGTCGCTGCCCACCGTCAGGCCCGATTTCGAGAGCATGGGGAGCACTACTTCGTCGGTCGTGCCGGGGTAGGTGGTGGATTCCAGAATCACCAGCATGCCCGCATGGAAGTGCTTGGCGATTTCCTGGCAGGACGAGACGATGAAGCTCATATCGGGGTCCTTCGTCTTGCGGAGAGGCGTGGGGACGCAGATATTGATGGTGTCGAGTTCCAGAACTGCGGAGAAGTCGGTAGTGGCGCGCAGTTTTCCGGACTCCACGAGCGGCGCCAGAACGGAGCTGGGAATGTCGCCGATATAGGAATCGCCGGCATTCACATGACCCACCTTCTGTTCGCTGATATCGATACCGGTCACGGAAAATCCCGCTTTGGCAAATTCCACGGCCAGCGGCAGACCTACATAGCCGAGACCGACGATGCCGACCCGGGCGCGCCGGGTGCGGATCTTTTCTTCCAGGATTTTGGCAGTAGCTTCGGTTGCGATCGGTGTTTCGAGCATGAAAGGCCATTTTCGCACGGGGATCGCGGTGGGCATTGTTCTATTGGGACCATGCGTACTACCGGGTTTGTGGCTGCCCATACCCAACGGCGCTGTGAAACGCCGGCCGGCGAGCACGTCACCTTATGTCTCCGGACTCAAAGCGTGGGCCTCACGGCAGATCGGTGTTTGACCATCCGGCTTGCCCCAGCGTGTGACGCGCCAATCTTGGATCAGCAGCCGTGGCGCAAAGACTCTTCTTTGCCGTCTCGACACTCTGTCGAGACTTTACCGGCGTCAGCCTTTCTGAAGGCGAATCGGTGGGATGATCTAACCCTCCTTCTTCACAGCAGACTTTGCACGCGAAACAAGGGGTGTTTTTGTCTGCTTCGCCTCCATGGAAAGGGGCACGTTCGCCCCGGCACACAGTCTCGACCGCAGCGACGCACCGCGGACTCCCCAACCCCTAACCCCCAAGATCTTGGATCAGCAGCCGTGGCGCAAAGACTCTTCTTTGCCGTCTCGACACTCTGTCGAGACTTTACCGGCGTCAGCCTTTCTGAAGGCGAATCGGTGGGATGACCATCTACCCTCCTTCTTTACAGCAGACTTTGAACACGCGAAACAAGGGGTGTTTTTGTCTGCTTCGCCTCCATGGAAAGGGCCACGTTCGCCCCGGCACACAGTCTCGACCGCAGCGACGCACCGCGGACTCCCCAACCCCTAACCCCCCAAGATCTTGGGTCAGCAGCCGTGGCGCAAAGACTCTTCTTTGCCGTCTCGACACTCTGTCGAGACTTTACCGGCGTCAGCCTTTCTGAAGGCGAATCGGTGGGATGACCGGTGATCTAACCCTCCTTCTTTACAGCAGACTTTGGACACGCGAAACAAGGGGTGTTTTTGTCTGCTTCGCCTCCATGAAAGGGGCACGTTCGCCCCGGCACACAGTCTCGACCGCAGCGACGCCCCGCAGGCCCCCCAACCCCTAACCCCCAACTCCCAACCCCTGCTTTCAAGGGTGTTTGCGCCACCTTGAGTACACTAAAAATGTGCCCGCACAAACCGAAATGCGCGTCAACCTGCTGGACCTGCAGCCGCAACTCGCCGCGATTCGCGACGAGGTGATGGCGGCCATCACCCGCGTGGTCGATTCGCAGCGATTCATCCTCGGCGAGGACGTTTGCAAACTCGAAGAAGAGGTCGCCGCTTACTGTAATGCCTGCTACGCGGTGGGCTGCGCTTCAGGCTCGGATGCGCTCTACCTGGCACTGCTGTCCCTGGAGATCGGGCCTGGCGACAAGGTGTTGACCACGCCCTATACCTTCTTCGCCTCGGCCGGGGAAATCGCCCGCGCCGGCGCTACGCCAGTCTTTGTGGATGTGGAACCCGAGACATTCAACATGGACGTCAGCCAGGTGGCCGGCGCCCTCGACCGCCATCCGGAGATTCGCGCCATCCTCCCCATTCACCTGTTCGGCGCCTGCGCCGATATGGATCCGCTGATGAGCCTGGCCGGCGAGCGGAAGATCCCCGTGATCGAAGATGCCGCGCAATCGATCGGCTCCGAGTACAAAGGCCGGCGCGCCGGAAGTATCGGGGCGATGGGGTGCTTCAGTTTCTTTCCGAGCAAAAATCTCGGCGCGTATGGCGATGGGGGGATGATCACCACCAACGATCGCGAGTTGGCCGGGCGGCTGGCCGCGTTGCGTGTGCATGGCTCGAAGGAGAAGTATTTCCACGAATGGGTGGGCGTTAACTCACGGCTGGATACGCTGCAAGCGGCCGTTCTGCGCGTGAAACTGCGCTACCTGGACTCGTGGAGCACGAGCCGCCAGAACAACGCCGCGCTCTACCGCGATCTTCTCTCCGGCCGGTCGCTGCCCGTGGCCGTTCCGACGCCGGCGGCGCATTCCACACGCCATATTTATAACCAGTTCGTCATCCTGGCTCCGCGTCGCGATGAGCTGCGTGCCCACCTGAAGGAGCACGGCATCGGAAGCGAGGTCTACTATCCGCTGCCGCTGCACTTGCAGAAGTGCTTTGCCCATCTCGGTTATCGCGAAGGCGACTTTCCGGTCAGCGAACGCCTCGCCAAGGAGTCGTTGGCACTACCCGTTTATCCCGAGCTCAGGCCAGACGAAATCGCATACGTCTGCCGCTGGATTCAGGCGTTCTACAGCTAAGGCTGCGTCGAAACCACTTCGTGCAAGCAGACTTGCTGGACCCCCGAAAAGTCTCGACACGAGTGTCGAGACGCCAGAGAAGAGTCTCTGCGCCACTCTGCATTCCGGCGTTCTATCGTTAATTCTCCGTCGGCACCTTTTCGGCGCGATCCACCACCAGCGTATCCCGCGGGACCTTCTTGGAGACCAGCTTCAGCCCCAGTTGCTGCTCCACCGCGGCGAACACGCCTGTGCCGGTTTCGACCGTTGTGAGGGCATCCGTCGCCGTACCCGTTGGACGCGGGCGGCCGCCCGGTTCGTTGGAATCGGGAGTCCAGTAGAGCGTGATGTCGTACTTCCCCTCCAGCCCGGTCTCATCGGTCACGATGCGATCCAACTGGTGAGTGAGCGCCTCCGCCAGCGTGGAGAGGCGAATATTGCTGCCCTGCAGGCGCGCCTGACCCTGGCGGAAAAGGGTGATGGGACCGCCGCGAATCGACGACGCCCGCAGCACCGGAAATCCGTCCTTGCCGATGGGCAATTTCGCGCCGGCCGGAGGCTCGTCAGCCGCCGCTGGCGTCTCGGACGACTCTTTGATCTTGAGGCCCCCTTTTGCCACTGTCAGCGCATAGGCCGGCAGGGGCCTGCTTTCGTGATGCAGCACCACGTGGAACCGCTCGGCGAGCAGGTTGCGGAACATCACGTTCACCTGCTCTTTGGTGGCGCCCTGCGGCACTTTGGCGGTGAGGTTGAAGTGCTCCGACTCCATCCAGGCTGGCCCGAAGATCTCCTGATTTTTCACCTGGTAGGCCCGCATCAGCAGCATCTTCAAGGTGGCGTATTCGCAGTTGACCCGCCCGGGATCGTCGGAGCCGGGGCCTCCCATGCATCCGCTCATCATGATGGGAGAGCCTTCCGGGAACGGCTTGATGGAGGCCGCTTCGAATACCATGCCGGGATCGCCCGGCTGTGCGAACGCTCCGCCGCGCATCAGGACGAAGAGCGTAATCATCGCGAATGCACGCATGAGTGTGGATCCTCTTTGCCCTTTGACGTCTGGTGGAGCCAATTGGACGGGGCCTTTCGAACGGAAATTTACTTTCGGGCAATACGCCTGTTTACAATGGGTTGCGACCCTGTAACGTAACGTTACCAACCTGCCGTAGCTTCTTTCCGCGAGCCTTTTCCCTTACTTCCTGGTGACAGGGGGAAAACTTGACCGCAAATTTCAAAACGCTATTTTTACTCGCCTTCGCAATCCCTGCTCTCGGAGGAATCATCCCGATCGTCAATCCGAGTTTTGAAAGCCCATCGCTTTCCGGAGGATTCGTGGGGGGCGTACAGGGCTGGACCAACACGGGCACCGGCAATGTCATCACGTACTTTCCGCCGTCGAGCATCTTCGCGTCTGTGCCCGACGGCAACCAGATCGCGGTATTCGGCGATTTCGGCGGCAGCGCGGACCAGAACATCACCCAGACCTTCACGACGGCTTGGGCGGCGAATACCACCTACAACCTGACGTTTTACGTGGGCAAGTTTCCCAGCAGCGTGCTGGGCTATGCCGGCTACATCGCCACCCTGTCGGACGATTCTGGCGTGCTCGCGACCGACGAGAACCAGGTGAATCCGCCGGGCGGCGGTTTCCTGCAGGATACTCTGACCTTCACCACCGGTGCTACCGCGCCGGCCGGCAACATCACGGTCGAGTTCGCGGACCCGGGTATCGCCGGTGGAGTCGCATTCGATCTCGTGCAGCTCACCTCGACCTCCTCCGTCAGCAGCGCTGCTCCGGAACCGGAAGCATGGGCGCTCGTTCTCTGCGGGATTGGCTTGATCGGTGCGGCACGCTGGCGGCGATTGATTCCAGCACGCCGGTGCGGCGATCTTACTCCAGCACGCCGATGCGGCGTTCCAGGGCGATAAACCGGGCATCCTGATGGAGCGGCTCGAACGCGCGGTCCACGCCCAGCATCATCAGCGCGGGCTCGCGCAACTCCGCTGACTTCTGCAAGTAGGACATGGCGGCTTCCGGGGCGTCCGCCAGGGTGAGCGAAGCGGCCATGGTATAGGGGGAAATATACCCGGCCGGGGGTTTCCGCATCATCGCGAACAGGCGTTCCCGCGACTGGGCCTGGTTCGAATGGCCGCAGGCGTTATCCGCGGCCAGCGTCCCCAGACCCATTTGCGGCGACCGCGGATAAATTTCGAACAGCTTGTGGCTGATGGCGGTGGCCGTGGAACAATCTCTCTGCCAGAAGGCAATGTAGAGGGCGAGCGTCAGAGCGATCGGGTTCGCCGGAGCAGTGCGGAGGATCTGCTCCGCCTCGCTCCTGGCTTCCGCATATTGGCGCTCCATGAAAAGCTCCTCCACCTGATTGAGTTGCGGCCCCAGCGATAAGGGGTCCAGCTCAGCGGCGCTCTGCAGATGGCGCCGCGCCTCCGCGAAGCGGCCTCGCGTGATCAGACACCAGCCGTAGAGATTCTCGGCCGATCCATGGGAGCCGTTCGCCAGGGCCAGCCGGAACTCGCGCTCCGCCTGTGGCCAATCCCACTGATCCATATACACCAGAATCGCCTTCTGCGCATGGGCAGCGCTGTTTTCGGGATCGAGGGCGAGGGCGTTGGCCACATCTTTCCAGGCGAGACGGGCGGCGTCACCGGGTTCTCGCGCGAGCAGCGTGTTCAATTGCGATTCCGCGGCGGCCATCAGGATGTAGGGCTGTGCGAACGAACGGTCTTTCTGGGAGGCTTGCCGGGCCAGATCGAGAGCCTGCCGGGTGGAGGCTTCCGTGCGGCGGTTCAACTCGTAGACGGCGCGGATATACAGATCGTGGGCTTCGGGATCGCGAGCCGTGGCCATCTCAGGGGCTGCCGGCGCGGAAGATGGATCGAGCTTGGAGCGTGCCGCGTGCGCGATCGCGGTTTCGAGTGCCGGAAGCTCCGCCAGCCTCGCGTCGTAAATACGGGACCAGAGGTGATAGCCGTCGCTGGTGCGAATCAGTTGCGCAATCACGTGGAGCTGTCCATCGCGGCGTGCCACGCTGCCTTCGAGCACGGCTCCCACGTGCAGGTTGCGGCCGATCTCGCGCACGTCCGCGCTCTTTCCCTTGTACTGAAAGGCGGAGGTGCGAGCCACCACCCGCAGATCGCTGAACTCGGCAAGTTCTTCGGTCAGCTCGTCGGTGACGCCATCGCCCAGGTATTCATCGGCTGCGTTGCCGCTCAAGTTCAGAAAAGGCAGCACGGCGATGGATTGAGGATTGGCAGGCGGAGGGACGCGCATGCGCCACACCGCCAGAGCAGCCACTACACAGATAACCGCCGCGATCCCCGCCGCGGGATATTGCCACTTCGGACGCGGGGTGCGGGGAGCTGCAGCGTCCGCCAGCGGAACGGCCGGGGTTTCCGGCTCCGTCTCGCGCAACACGAATACCGGCCGGTAAGTACCTTTGGGAATTTCGATGCGCGGCTCATCCGGCGCCGCCGCGCTGTAATACTCCGCCAGCCGGGCTCGCAACCGTCCGATCTCCACGCGGACCACGGAATCGACCTGCGGATCGTAATCCGCCGCGCGGTCGAAGACGTCCGTGGCGATTACCGACTCTTTAAGAGACTCGCCGCGGTGGGCGAGCTCGGCTTCGACCAGGTAGCGCAGGAGGCGGCTGCGGCGATTGGCGCCGGCGAAGGCAGGATCGGACAGCAGGCGCTCCAATTGCTTCCGAACGTGCGCGGCGCGGTCCAATCAGATGTACCCTTGAGGCTCTTTCAACCAGGAATCTTACCAGATCGGATGACGCGGGCCGCCGTTACCCTTCAATAGCAATGCTTTCGTAGCTGACATAGATGAATTCCGTGGACAAAAAACTCGCGAAGATGCTGGCGCAGGGCTTTTTGGAGATACTCCGCACTCCCGTGTTTATCGGTGCGGTGATTTGTGGCGCGATCACCGGTTTCCTCGGCGCGGCTTTCTTTGGAGGCCCTGCGTTCGCCCCGCGGCCGAACCCTGTGCTGCACCCTAATACCTTGCCGTTAAATGTACTGCTGGGAGGCTTGGCTTGTGGGGTGGTTACCCTGATCCTGCGGGGACTGATGGCTCTCGTCTACCGCAAAGCACGGCGCTATGTGGGGGTGGGATTTATGACGGGAATGATTGGCGGCGGATTGGGAGCGATTGTGGGGCATCCGCTGGGCGGCATGCTGCTGGGTGCGGTCTTGACGCCGTTTTATGCGCTTGGGACAGGTGTGTTCGACCGGCACATCACATAGGTTGGAACCGGCTCCTTTCCGTGGCGCAAACACTCCTGTTTGCCGCGTCGACACTCTTGTCGACGCTTTTCCTCCCCAAGCCTGACTGTAGGGCGTTTTCGAATCGCGGCAAACCCAAGCCCGCATCTCACCATTCATTCGGCGCCAGCGTGGAGTTCGTGTAAGGCTCCGTCCAGAGCGCTGCCTGGAGCCACAGCGACTTGGTCCACGCCTGGTGCATCTTCTCGACGTCTTCCCCACTGTGCCCTTTAGCCGCGAGAAATGGCTTGAGGATCTTCGGATCGTTCACCACCGCGCCGAAGGCGATGATGTGTCGCAGCGGAATGAAGGGCACGGAATCCGCCTGGTCTGTCTGATTCTTTTTCAGGCTGGTATGGCGCAGCGCGATCTCCTGCTGATAATTGAGCCAATCCTGGTCATACGGCCGCAGACAGGTGTCGAGCACCCATTGCTGAAAACGCAATCCGCTTCTCTCGGAATAGCGGGGATCTTTCTGCCCGTCGCGCCGCTGCGAATAGCCCGCCAGGTGAGGATGCGCGGCGATAACGTCGCGCCATTTTCCCACCAGCTTTTCCGTCTGGCCTGCCAGAATATCGCCTGCGACGCGCAGCCAGCCAATGTCCTCGCCCGTGAAATTGGCGCTTCGCTTCAGAGACTCGAATTCCTCGAGGGTGATCGGCGACGGCGCGATCCTCGAGGAACCGTAGTCGTAGCCCGGAATCTCGCCTGCGGCCATTTTGATGGGTTCCATGGTTTGGGATCGGTTCATGAAATTACGACCTCCTGGCGGTACGAGCCGCAGATATACGGTGCAAGCAGCATTCCATTGCTTCTTTCCATCCCGGAAAGTGTACGTCCGCAATACGCTACAGTAAAATTTCTACGCAGTTGCGGCCAGTCTCGCCAGACTGTGGCCAGCAAGGGGAATCCGCATGGGCCATCCAACCAAAACCAGCAGTGTGCAGCAGCCGGCGGCCGCCAGCCGCGCTCCCGCGGAGACTACCAGCCGCCCTGAACCGGGCCGCACTCGCACCATCCTGGTATGCGCGGGACTGGCGCTGGCGCTCCTGGCCGCCTATGCCAATCATTTTCAAAACGGCTTCCACTTCGACGACTTCCACACCATCGTCAACAACCTGTTCGTCACCGACCTGCACAACATCCCGCGCTTCTTCACCGACGCTACGTTGTTTAGCACCATGGCGGTGAATGCGACTTACCGGCCCATCACGTCCACCTCGGTCGCCATCGACTATTGGCTGGGTCACAGCTACCAACCATTCTTCTTTCACCTCTCCACGTTCTGCTGGTACGGCGTCCAGGTGATTTTGATGTTCTTCCTCTTCCGCCGCCTGATGGACCACGCCGACCGTCATCCCTCGAACTTCTGGACCGCTGCCGCCGCCGCGGCATTTTATGGACTCCATCCCGCCAGTGCCGAGACGGTCAACTACATCATCCAGCGCGGCGACCTGTACGACACCCTGGGCGCGGTGGCCAGCCTGCTCTGCTTCGCCGCGTTTCCCGCGCAGCGAAAGTATGGATGGTATCTGCTGCCCGCGGTGCTTGCATATCTGGCGAAGCCTCCGGCGCTGATCTTTCCCTTCCTCCTTCTGGCATACGTCTTTTTGATCGAGCGGGACGGCACCTTCTCCCCCGCGGCGGGATCGGCGAACCGGAAAGCGGGACTCGCTGCCCTGCGCGCTTCCCTGCCGGCACTGCTGGTAACAGCGGTAGTGGCCATCTTCATCTCGAAGATGACTCCTCCCACTTTCCAGGGAGGCGGCGACCCGCTGCTCTACCGGGTGACCCAGCCGTGGGTGTGGCTGCACTACTTCAAATCCTTCTTCCTGCCCACCGAACTGAGCGCCGATACCGACTGGACATACGTGGCGCCGTTCAGCGGGGAAGCGCTCGCCGGATACGGGTTCGTGCTCGCTCTGCTGGCCGCGATCTTCTATACCTCGCGCAGCCGCGAGACACGGCCGATCGCTTTCGGACTGGTATGGTTCATCGTGACCCTGCTGCCCACCTCGCTGATGCCGCTGGCCGATGTCACCAACGACCACCGCATGTTCTTCCCCTTCGCAGGCCTGGCACTGTCGGTCTTCTGGAGCTTGCGCCTGCTGTTGTTCCGGAAAACCGCGAGCCTCACCGTCCACCAGTCATGGATTCGATGGAGCGCCGTGGGGCTGGCGGTGGTGTTGTGCGCGGAGGCCGCCGGCACGCATGCGCGCAACCAAGTCTGGCACAGCGAGGAGGCGCTGTGGCACGACGTCACGATCAAGAGCCCCAACAATGGGCGTGGCTGGTCGAGCTACGGCGCCAGTCTCGTCAACCAGGGGAACTTCGAAGGTGCGCTCCCGCTGCTCGAGCGGGCCGCGCAGCTACGTCCTTACGATCCCGTGGTGCAGCTCAATCTGGCGGTGGCTTATGGCGGGCAGGGACGCGACGCCGACGCGGAAAAGCATTTCCGCATCGCACTGGCGATGGCGCCGGGTGCGCCCGATCCGCCTTTGTACTATGCACGCTGGCTGGAGTCGAAGCACCGGCTGGAGGAGGCGCAGCCGCAGGCCGAGGCGGCGGTGCGCGCCAATCCCCAGGCGTTCTTCGCGCGCTATCTGCTGCTGAAGATCTATTCGCAGCAGAAGAACCGGCAGGCGTTCGACAATCTGATGCAGGACAGCCTGCGATTGGCGTACAACGACGAGACTGCGCGCCGCTACCTGGAGGAGCGCGCTGAGGCCGAAAAGAAGGAAGCGGCCAAGCCGGCGGCCCCTAAGCCTCTCGCGCCCGAAGCGCTGCTGAACCAGTCGGCGAAGTATTGCAACGACGGCAATTATCAGGGCTGCATCGATACGGCGAAACAGGCGCTGGCACTGCGGCCGGATTATGCGGAGGCCTATAACAACATGGCCGCCGGGTACAGTTCGCTGGAACGATGGGATGAGGCGATCAAGGCCGCCTCGGAGGCGATTCGTCTGAAACCCGACTACCCGCTGGCGCGCAAAAATCTGGATTGGGCAGTGGCGCATAAGAGACAGGTGCACGAGCCACGACCGTAAGGGAGTTTCTTCCGTGCTCACGAACCACGACCGTAAGGGAGTGTTTCTTGCCTGAACTAATCTTCGCCTCGTTGCACACTGCTCAGCGCCACCCCTGCCACTGACGCCACTCGCGGCCGGCCCAGCTCGAAGTGACGAAGATGTCGCCCGGCGCGAGGCGTGCCTTGCGCGAACTTCCTTGCTGCCACACCACCCAATTCGGGTGTTTCAACGCCCAGTTGCGTAACCGATGGGCACTGTACACATGGTCGTCCAGCGGGTTCGTACGGCCGTTATCGCTGCCTCAATCGCAAAAGAGCCGCACCCTCTTGGGATGGAAGGAGTTCGTGAACTGCAGGAACTTGAATCGGGCAGGCGCATTCCTCCCATAAATAACTCGATTATTCTTCAAACAACACATGGAAGCTTCTGGAAGCTATAGGCTCATTGGGGATAATAGAATTCGCGACTGGAGGACTACAGGATGAACCCGAGACTCACTTTGATATTGTTCAGTTTTGTTTGCGCTACTGCGATTTTGTCTTTCGAAAAATTGGGTATGTCATAGCGGGCTGCTCGGCTGAAATCTTTCAGCCGACGATAATCTGGGTAGATGGAGGAAAGGGAGCCATTTTTTTCGATTTCTTCGTCTCGTTGTTTATGATTGAGCGGATGCAGGTTCTTCCCGGCAAGGAAGGCGTCAACATAGTGCAATGCCGCATAAAAAATCATAGTTACGGCCCAGTCAACGGAGACACCAATATCGGCGTTGAGTTTCGATGCCAGGATTTCGTTTTGCTTGGCTCGCGTTAGGTGGTCGTTCCGGTCAGGCACAAGTTGCCAATCTCACTACGTCGCCAAATTGGAGCTTCGTCCCCGACTATTTCAGAAATGGCCCGTCCACGTCGCGCGATCACGTTGAAATCGAAATGCGCGCCATTGAATCTGTGGATCAAGGCGCGCTCCTGATTGTAGACCAGATCGTAGGTCTCTTCATCGTCATTGTCGATGATGGTGAAGACGCTCAGCGTTTCGCCGGAGGCAATCAGATAGACCGACTCCACGCGGTTTATGGACTGGAAAGCCTCGGCCAATCCCTGGGTGATCTCTTCAGGCGTGATAGAGGTGCCTCGCTTCTTCAGATGCTTACTATAACCGGTGGGTTCCCAGGCGGTCAAGATTACCGTTGTCGCCCTATGGCTATTGGTTATTGTCCTCACTACCAGGGCCAGCTCCGGCGCCAGGAATCGGCCAACCTGTGAACTATGGCATCGATTCGGTCGAATTGCGAGCATTTCTCGGTACGACATGCGGCATGAGAATAACTCGGTGGCGTCAAGGAAAGTGGTGGATGTCCTTTGTTTTGTTGGGGAGTTCGGCCGTGACTGGTTTGAGATATTCCTAGCGGCCTACAACCCTACTCTTCCGAGTCGTTTATCGCGGCCGGCCCATTTTATGGGACTCGGATGATGATCGAGCAACTGTCCAGCCCTCGCACTTTGGATTGGATACCGTTCTGCTTGACCTTTTGACCAGGGTGAGTTTGATTTCCCTCGACCGAGATGAAGTTCGCGGTTGGGATGTCCGGCGCGAACCCAACCATCCCGATGTGATGGACGCTCGAAGTGACGAAGATGTCGCCCGGCGCGAGGCGTGCCTTGCGCGAACTCCCTTGCTGCCACACCACCCAATTCGGGTGTTTCAACGCCCAGTTGCGTAACCGATGGGCACTGTACACATGGTCGTCCAGCGGGTTCGTACGGCCGTTATCGCTAGCCGCCTTGGAATAGCAGTAGTAGACGAAGATTCCGCACCACGGCGCGCCTGCGGTATTGGCGTTCTTCGGTAAGTGGCCGGCGACGGCCAGGAATTTGTCCACTTGCTGGCTGCGGTTGTCCACGTCTCCGGTATAACCTGCATCCGAGTGATCGGCTTCATATTGTGCGACTTCATAGGCACACTGCCCCAATGAATTGTTCATTGCCATTCTCCTTCTTCCGAAAAGTTGTTTTGGTTCCGGCGCAGTAGGTTGCGGCCGGTGACTGTCTTCGATGCCAGTCAATAACGCATGCGGAAATCGGATAAGAAATGGCTAGTTGAATTTCGAGGATCGGCATGAGAGCCGAGACGGCAAACAGGAGTGATCCCCCGGCGTCTGGCCCTGCTTCCCCAACCCCCAACCCCTGCCGTTCAGATTTTGCCCGACAAGCGGTACCAGATCAGGCCGATCCATTCGTGCAGATTCTCATCGTTCAATATCTGCTGGCCCGCATTGGGAATGAACGCGCGCCACGCCAGGCGCACGTTCAAGGTGCGATAGTTGAACGCCGCCGGCACCACCACCAGCCCCTGCTTGCGGAAGCTCTTCTCGGCGCGCAGCATGTGGTACGCCTCCGTCACCAGCGCGATCCGCTGGATGCCGTGGGCCCGCAGCAGAGCGGCGCTGTTGCGTGCGTTCTCATATGTGCTGAGTGACGCCTCCTCGGTCCAGATCTGATCCGGCGGCACACCTTCCGATTCCAAAATGTGGCGCATCACCCGGGCGATCACCGCGTCTTTCTCCGTCATCCCGCCCGTGGCCACGATCGGTACGGCGCGCCAGTGATGGTAGAGCCATGCCGCGTAGCGGCAACGCATGTAGGTATTCCGGTCGGCATCCGCCTCCGGGTGCGAAGCGTTGCCCGGCAGCACATTGGCGCTCAACACCACGATCGCGTCCGCATCTTCAGCCGGCGTCAACCGTACGGGATAGGGCCATTCCAGAGTCTCCGAAGTGAGCCACACCATCGGAGGCCACGACCATAGGAACAGCGCGATCCATGCGGCAATGGCGGCCCGCCGCAACCATCCATGGCGAGGCGCCCATAATCCAGCGGCAATCAGGAGGAGCGAGACCAGCAGGACCGGCTGTATATACGTCATGCGGGACTATTTCCGCTTACCGCCGGCCGGCCAGACGCCCTCGAGGGCCGATAGCAGATCGCCGCGGGAAACGGTGGCGGTGCCCACCCTGCCGACCACCACCCCGGCCGCAAAATTCGCGAGCATCGCGGCCTCCGCAACGCTCGCCGCGGCAGCCAGTGCCAGCGCGAGCGTAGCCACTACGGTATCGCCGGCGCCGGTCACGTCGTACACTTCGCGAGCCTGCGCGGGCATGTGGGCCGGCGGCATGCCTTGCGTAAACAGGCTCATGCCATGCTCGCCGCGAGTGATCAGGATGTGGCGGGCCCCGGTCTGCGACAACAGGCACTCTCCGGCGGCCTCTGCTGCGCGATCGTCGGTGATGCGGATTCGCGAAAAGCGCTCGGCCTCTTTTTCATTGGGTGTGATGACCGCGGCGGGCCCGATGCCCGTAAGATCGAATGCCTTCGGGTCCAGCACCACGGGGACGCCGGCCTCCTGCGCGGCCTGCAATACCAACTCGAAAAAACTCCGCGTGATGGCGCCCTTATCGTAGTCGGAGACCACGATCACGTGAATCCCCGGCAGCGCGCGCTGCAAGTCCGCGAGCAGGCGGGCATGCAGCGAATCCTCGATCGGAGCGCGGGATTCGTGATCGATGCGCAGCAGTTGCTGATGGTGCGCGATGATGCGCCGCTTGACGGTGGTGGGCCGGCCGGATGGGCCGGCGATCATGTGCTCCGCCGCGTCCGCGCAATGTTCCTGCAACGCCTCCGTCACGCGGCGGCCGGCGGCGTCCTGGCCCACAAAGCCGAAGGGCACGGGCCGTCCACCCAGCGCGGCGATGTTCGCCACTACATTGCCGGCGCCCCCCAGCGAAGACGATTCGCGCACGAACTCCACCACCGGCACGGGCGATTCGGGGGAAATGCGATTCACGTTGCCGAAAATATATTCGTCGAGCATGTAATCGCCCAGCACGGCGATCACTCCATCGAGGCGGCCGGTAATCTCTGTCAGTCGTTTATTCAAGGCAAATCACATATTCGCATGCTGAACGGGAAACCGCATGATGGCCTGCTGCTCGGCGCTCAGCGACTGCCAGACATCCCGCGGTATGGGATTCACATCGCGGCTATGATCCGCATACCAGCGGCGCACGTAGCGGATGGTCACCAGGGGACGCGGCATCGCCGTGGTATTGGGCGTTCCTCGATGCAGCGCCCACGGATGGCGGATCAGCACGTCGCCCCTCTCGAGCTGGATCGTCTGGGTTGCGATTTCCGACACCTCCACGGCGCGGAGGGCCTCGCTCCGCGCCATCCGATGAGTGCCCGGCGCGATTTCCATCGGCCCGTTCGCGGACGTGATCCCGTCCAGGCCGAAGCTGACGTTCAACATGTAAGCGGGCAACGCCAGATCCGGCGCTTCCGCAAACAGGGGGCGCTGATAATCGGCGTGAAACTGCTGGAATACGGAGCCCGCGAGCGGCACATCGCAACCCCATTGGTCTGCTACCACCCGGTCGTCCATGATGCCGCGCACGATGGCCAGCACCACGGGGTCGAAGAAGAACTCCGGCGCATAGCAGGGCCGATCGAAGGGCATCGGCAGAAAGTGGCGATGCGGCCCGCGGTTCGGGCTTTCGCGATGACCATCCAGATAGTGCAGGAGAACGGGCCGGAAGGCTTCGCGGCACGCCTCTACCAGCGGCTTCGGAAAGTGCGCCGTCAGCACGCAGAAGCCTCTCTCCTGCAGCTCGCCAATTTTCTGCGCGACACTCACCGTCCGGAACCCGCCACCTCTTCGAAGAAGTGCAGCGACTGGCGCGCGCACTCGGACCAGGTGAAGCGGCGCGCGTTCGCCCTTCCCTTCTCGATAGCCTCCGTGCGCCGCGAAGGCGAAGTCAGCGCCTCCTCTATGGCGTTGCGCAATGCCGCCTGGCTTTGCGGATCGATCAGCCAGGCCGCGCCGCCCGCGATCTCCGGAAGTGCCGAGAGGTCTGATGTGATGACGGGAGTCCCCGCCGCCATCGCCTGCGCCACCGGAAAACCGAAGCCCTCGTACAGCGACGGATAGACGAACGCCGTGGCGCCGGCGAAGAGTCCGGGAAGATCCCCCTCCGCGACGTAGCCCAGATAGCGGACGCCCGGCGTGGGATTCCGCAGGCGCGCCAGGGTTTCGCTCTGCGACCATCCCGGAGGCCCCGCCAGCACCAGGTCGAAGGCGTCCCGCGTGGAAGGCGACAGCGCCGCGTAAGCGTCCAGCAGCAATCTGACATTTTTCCGCGGCTCGATGGTGCCGACAAACAGAAGGTATGGCCGCATCAGCTCGTGACGCGCCCGGACCGCGGCGGCATCTTCAGGCCTCACCTGAAAGAACGGCTCGGCGATGCCGTGATGAATCACGCGAATCTTCTCCGGCGGCAGGTTCAGGATGCGTACCGCATCGCTGCGGGTGGCTTCCGAAACGGCAATCAGGGCATCGGCGCGTTTGAGAATGCGCGCGGCGAATCGCTTGTCGGCCGTCACATTCGCCGGAGAGTGTGTCTCCGGCAGCAGCCAGCAGGTGAGATCGTGGATGGTGGCCGTGAGCTTGGCGCGCCGCGGCGGATTGAGCAGCTTGCAGGTGTGAAAGAGGTCCGCGTCGCGGTCCATCCATCCGCTGATGTTGTTGGGAAACTGGTTCAACAGGAACAGCATCCCCAGGCGCATCCGCGTGGTGAGCGGGTTCGCCACGGAGCCCTCATGATCCAGCCAGTCCGCCTGGTTCAGGAAGGGAAACAACCGGATCTCCACGCCGCGGGACTCCTGGCGCAAATACCGCGTCCAGTAGTAGAGGTAATTCTTCACCCCGGCGCTCCTCACCAGCAGCGGTATGGCGTCGATGGTAACGCGTATCAATGCCACAGCTTAGCAATCCGCACGCGGACCTGTCGCCCCCCCGGAGTAATCGGTCACTCGCAATTGAGGACCGCGATAAAGTGTCTTACCGTACAAACTCACCCGGATAGATGTCCGGTTGCTTAAAGCGGAACGGCCAGTGTACAGTGGAACGTGGAGTCATTACTTCCCTCTACTCGCACTGGCGTCAAGCGTGCGAAATCGCGTCGCACCGTGGTGTCGCGAAGTAATGTGCAATTGGGCGTTATCTGTCCCATGGCCAACGAGGGAGATGACGCGATCAGATTCTGTCAGGCAGTCCTCGCCGAGTGTTCCGGTTTCCGTAGTGTTACATTTTTTGCAGTCTTTGATCAGGTAACCAAAGACTCCAGCTTCGAACAGATGCGCACGCTGGAGCGCGGCGAACCGCGTTTGCGCGTGGTCTGGGCTCCAGACAATCGCAGTGTGGTGGATGCCTACCTACGCGGCTATCGTGAAGCGCTCGGAGCCGGATGTGACTGGATTTTGGAAATCGACGCCGGGTTCAGCCATCAGCCTTCCGAAATACCGCAGTTCTTCGACGCCATGGAAAAGGGCATGGATTGCGTGTTTGGGAGCCGTTTTCTGCGGCATGGCGGCGGTTTCGAAAACAGCGCCCTTACGCGCCGCTTCGTCAGTTGGGGAGGCACGGCGCTGGCCAACCTGATGCTCGGCACGCGACAGACCGATATGACCAGCGGGTTTGAATTGTTTTCGCAAAAGACGCTCCGCCTGGTATTGGATCGCGGCATCCAGTCACGGGCACACTTCTTTCAGACCGAAATCAAAACTCACTGCCGGAATCTGAAGTTTGTGGAAGTGCCGATTACTTACCGCGCTGCCAGCCCGCGGCTCGGTTCCTCTTCCCTGTCCGAAGCTTTTCGCCAGTTATGGCGCCTGTCTCGACTTCGCCGGAAGGGCCAACTGTAGCCAGCCCGGACGGAGGCTCCGAATGGATCTCTCACCCAGCGGGCCGGCCAGCATCGTAGTCACTTCGATTGCGTCACCCAATGCGGTGCTGCGTGAGTTAGCGAGTCAGTCGAAAACGCGCGGCTTATTTTTTTTTGTAATCGGCGACGTACCCAGCCCGGCCGATTTCTCTCTCGAAGGCTGCCGGTTTTACAACCTCGAACGCCAGCGGGCCACGGGGTTCGAACTGGCGAATCTGCTTCCACTGCGCCATTATTCGCGCAAAAACCTCGGGTACCTGCTGGCTCTCCGCACGCGTCCGGCGATCCTGATCGAGACGGACGACGATAACATGCCATTGCCGGAGTTCTGGCTCCCCAGAGTGCCGGAACCATCTGCACGAGTGCTCCGCGGCGCCGGCTGGACGAACGTCTACACCTACTTCTCGAACGCCAATGTCTGGCCGCGAGGACTACCGCTGGACGCGGTCCGCGCCACACCGCCTGCCTTCGAATCGCTGCCCGAACTGCAGGCGGACTGCCCCATTCAGCAGGGCCTGGCGAACGGAAATCCCGATGTGGACGCCATCTACCGGCTGGTGCTGAACGGTCCGATTGAGTTCCAGCCGGGTCGCCGCGTGGCACTGGGACGGGGAGCCTGGTGTCCTTTCAATAGCCAGAATACGGTTTGGTTTCCCAAAGCCTATCCCCTGCTCTACCTGCCTTCTTACTGCTCCTTCCGCATGACCGATATCTGGCGCAGTTTCGTGGCGCAGCGCATCGCGTGGGAGAACGGATGGCACGTCCTCTTTCAAAGTGCCGACGTTTTTCAGGAACGCAACGAGCATAACCTGATGCGCGACTTCGCGGACGAGGTGCCGGGATATCTTCACAATCGTAAGATCGCCGAGGGGCTGGAGCGCCTGCAGCTTGCTCCGGGATTAGACAATATGAGTGAGAATCTGATCCGATGTTACGAAGAGCTGATCCGGCTGGCGGTGACCGGCGCCGAAGAAATGACCCTGCTTCAGGCGTGGCTCCAGGACCTCTCCACTATCCAATGACTCCTGTATCGCAACGGTGGGATTGGGCCTTCCTGGCTCTCATCCTGCTCATCGCGTCGTATCTGTTGTTGCTCCCGCCGGTGGTGGGAATGGCGGACCAGGGCGACTACGGCAGGATTACTGGTCGAGTCGGACTGACGGGCCCCGCCGGACTACCCCATGACGATGTCTACGAATGCTGGCTCGTCTTGCCCTGGAGCCTTGCCCCCGCTCAGCATTACCGGCTTTTCAGTACGGGAGAAATCCCCGTTCGTTTCGTCATTTTCCTGCACAAGCTCGCGGGCCGTACGACCGTGGATATCCGTTGGGTCGCCGCCGTGTATCTGGCGATCTTGGCAGGTCTGTTGTGGATGATTCTGCGGAGCGCCCGCAAGCTGCCCGCGGCGGTTTACTTCGCGATCGCCATCGGACTGGTTCTGGTTTGTACCAACAGCGAATACCTCACCTATTTCAATAGCTTTTACGGGGAGGCTCCCGCGCTGCTGGGAGTGATCGCTTTCATAGCCGCCGCGTTGGCCGCGGCCGTTGCCGATCGCCCGTCGCGGGCGCATATGGCGGCGCTGGTATTGGCCAGCGCGTTTTTCGCCGGCAGCAAAGCGCAAAACGCCCCGCTCGCGTTGGTCGCGGCAGCTTTACTCATCTGGATTTTCTGGCGTCAGACCTCTCGATACCGATATGCAGCCATAGCCCTCGGGCTGGTGCTGGCAGTTTGGGGAGGCTTCATCCTGTCGCTGGCACCGGGACCGGAGGTGAACCTCTTCAACGCGATCTACGACCGTGTCCTGCCGAATTCCGATAGCCCGCAAAAATCCCTGAGCGAGTTGGGCATCCCCCCGGAAACCGCATCCTGGATGGGAAAGCTTCACTGGGAGGTGAAGATTCCTTCGCCGGAAGTCTATCCCGCCAAAGCTACGCGCTTCAAACTCGCGAAGTTCTATCTTACCCATCCGCTGGTCGATCTCCGGATGGCGCAGACGGCACTCTCGTTTACGAATGACGTTGGGTATCTGGGTAACTACACCAAAGACACCGGCGTGCCCTGCCTGACCAGGACTAAAGCATTTGTGGTGTACGATCGCTTCCGCATGGAGCTTGCCAGCGTGTGGTTCCTGTTTCCGATGCTGGCCGCGAATGTAGCGGCCTTTTTTCTGTGGCGGAACCGCTTTACCGCATTGCTGGCCACGCTGGCGCTGATGGCATCCGCCGCCTTCCTGATCGCTGGCTTTTATGACAGCGAGCCGGGTAAGCATCTCTTCACATTCAATCTGCTGTTCGATGTGTTGCTCTTTGCCGATCTCGCCGTCGGTGCGGCGCGTCTCGAACGAGTGCGCACCAAGGTGCCGCTTCTCCGCGTATGGAAAGCGGCGGCCACACTCATCCTGCTGGCCGCTACAGCCGTCTACGTCTGGAGCGGGGTGGCCGCCAAGGAGCCGGATACCGATTTATCCAATCTGGCGCTACACCGGCCCGCCACCCAAAGCAGCGTATTACCGAAATACTCCTTTCTGGAGGCTGCCCTGGCGGTGGATGGCAATCGCGACGGCAACTTCTTCCATCGCTCGGTGACGTCCACCAACCTGGAAACCAATCCGTGGTGGCAGGTCGATCTCGGCTCCTCACGGACGATCGGCTCGATCGTGATTGCGAACCGGACGGACTGCTGTTCCTCCCGCCTCAGTAACTATTGGGTCTTCATCTCCGGCAGCTCGTTCGATTCCTCCGACACGCTCGCCACCCTCGAGAGCCGGCCGGGAATTTGGAAGAGCCATCAGACCCAGGCGCCCGATCCGACCGCCGCGATTGCAACGCCTGGCGCGAAGGGCCGGTATGTGCGCGTGCAACTCGAGGGGACCGACTACCTGAGCCTGGCCGAAGTGACGGTCTCAGCTTTCCCCCCCAACCTGGCCGTAGGCAAGCCGGCCACGCAAAGCAGTTCTCTCCCCAACTATGTGAGTGGCCCCGCACTCGCCGTGGATGGCAACCCAGACGGCAATTTTTTCCGCGGCTCCGTGACTTCGACCGGCGCCGACCCACAAGCCTGGTGGCAGGTGGATCTGGGGGCTGTCCAGCCGATCCAATCGGTGGTGATCTGGAATCGCACGGACTGCTGTAGCACGCGCCTCAGCGATTACTGGGTCTTCATTTCCGATGCGCCATTCGGGGAGCACGAGATTCCCATGTTCTTGCAGAATCGGCCGGGCACCTGGAGGACTCACCTGGCGGATGCTCCCAATCCTTCCACCACGATCGCGACCGGCGGCGTCAAAGGAAGATATGTTCGCGTGCAACTCAGCAGCAAGGATTATCTAAGCCTGGCGGAAGTCCAGGTGTTCGGTCAATAAACATTGACGACCCGCGCGTGTGTTGCAACGCAATGACAGCACGTGATTGTCTGGCAAGCGTATGACGAGCCGCGACCGTGAGGGAGCGTTGCCGGGTCCGGACCCTTGACGAGCCGCGACCGTGAGGGAGCGTATGCCAGTCCGGACCCTTGACGAGCCGCGACCGTGAGGGAGCGTTGCCAGTCCGGACCTTCGACGAGCCGCGACCGTGAGGGAGCGTTGCCAGTCGGCATCGCGTTTGGGTGCCTGTTTGACGAGCGTATGCCGGTCGGTGACGAGCCGCGACCGTGAGGGAGCGTTGCCAAGCGTTAAAATCCGATATAAACCTGTGATTTACCTGATTACCTTCGCCTGCTATGGATGCCACCTTCACGGCAGCGAATCGGGTTCGATCGATCGCCAGCATAATGCACCAGGAACGCCGATCCTCGACGTGAACTCCGCCCGCGCCGCAACTGCGGCAAAACGCATGGATCAGCCCCCCTACCACCTGGATCCGATCCGGCGCGACGCGGTGTTGGAAGCCATTCAGAAGGTATGCCGGCATTACGACTGGCATCTCCTGGCGTGCCATGTTCGAACCAATCACGTGCACACAGTGGTGGAAGCGGAAGTCCCACCAGAACGGGTGATGAACGGCTTCAAGGCGTATACAAGCCGGCATCTGAACGAGATGCGGCTCGATGAGCCGAACCGGAAGCGCTGGGCACGTCATGGCAGTACGCGATGGCTGTCGAAAACGCAGCATGTGTCGGCGGCGATTCAGTACGTGGTCGCAGAGCAGGGAGAGGCGATGGCTGTGTTCGAGTCTCACGACCCTTAATCGTGCTCTACGAGCCGCGACCGTAAGGGAGCGTTCTTCCGTTGCTCTACGAGCCGCGACCGTAAGGGAGTGTTCTTCCGTGCTCTACGAACCACGACCGTAAGGGAGTGTTCTTCCGTGCTCTACGAGCCACGACCGTAAGGGAGTGTTCTTCCGTGCTCTACGAGCCGCGACCGTAAGGGAGTGTTCTTCCGTGCTCTACGAGCCGCGACCGTAAGGGAGCGTTCTTCCGTGCTCTACGAACCACGACCGTAAGGGAGTGTTCTTCCGTGCTCTACGAGCCGCGACCGTAAGGGAGCGTTCTTCCGTGCTCTACGAGCCGCGACCGTAAGGGAGTGTTCTTCCGTTGCTCTACGAGCCGCGACCGTAAGGGAGCGTTCTTCCGTGCTCTACGAACCACGACCGTAAGGGAGTGTTCTTCCGTTGCTCTACGAGCCGCGACCGTAAGGGAGTGTTCTTCCGTGCTCTACGAGCCGCGACCGTAAGGGAGCGTTCTTCCGTGCTCTACGAGCCGCGACCGTAAGGGAGCGTTCTTCCGTGCTCTACGCGCCGCGACCGTAAGGGAGCGTTCTTCCGTGCTCTACGAGCCGCGACCGTAAGGGAGCGTTCTTCCGTGCTCTACGAGCCACGACCGTAAGGGAGTGTCCTTCCGTGCTCTACGAGCCACGACCGTAAGGGAGTGTCCTTCCGTTGCTCTACGAGCCGCGACCGTAAGGGAGCGTTCTTCCGTGCTCTACGAGCCGCGACCGTAAGGGAGCGTTCTTCCGTGCTCTACGAGCCGCGACCGTAAGGGAGCGTTCTTCCGTGCTCTACGCGCCGCGACCGTAAGGGAGCGTTCTTCCGTGCTCTACGAGCCACGACCGTAAGGGAGTGTTCTTGCCTGAATACGAGGCCGTATCAACGAAACCATGTACCCGGTTCCTCGCAAAATCCAGATCCGTGAAGAGCGGAATCCGTTCCAGCCTATTTGCCGAACACCTGTACCTCGGCCAGGCTCAGATGGCCTGCGCCGGTCAGTTGCACACGCACATACCTGCCTCGCACCCCAGTAGCCGCAATCGCCGTGGACGGGTTGGGAGCCGTGATCTGATGGCTACTGAACGTTCCGGCCCGCGTCTGTAGTCGTCGCCGGTGTGTCCGTCGGCAGGAAAGGGTTGTCCGAAATAAAGACCCAGTAGTCGCTGAGACGCTCGCTGCAGCAATCCGTTCGATTCCAGACCACCACGGAACGGAGGCTTGCCGACGCACCCAAATCCACCTGCCACCAAGCGTTTAGATCGGGATTCGTCGCAGTCACCGAGCCCTCAAAGAAAATTTCCATCGGTGATACTGTCAACGGCCACTGAAGGACCCACACTTCCTGGATAGGTGCTGCTCTGGCTTGCCGGTTTGACTACTGCCAGGTCTGGAAAGAAAGACGCCCCTTTGAGCAATAGCCGGGACGTTTGCAAGCACGCGCACTATCCAGCCCGCGAATGCCGCCAAGTCGGCGAATAGCAACACATCAAATAGCAGATTGAATGTGAACAGGTGCTTCTGGGGGACCGCATCGTAATTAGTGTTTTTCGATGACTAGATGTGCGCCGGAATCTTCAGAACCGATCCCGAAAGGCTCGCCCAACCCTGGCCATTCGGGTTCGTGCCACACATAGAGATTGTAAACTCCAAACCCGGGCGCGATCGCTTGCTCACGCGCGCGGCTCGCAAGCGCACTTATCGCGCGAATGTATTTGGGTAGCTTACGAGCCGCGACCGTAAGGGAGCGTTCTTCCGTGCTCTACGAGCCACGACCGTAAGGGAGTGTTCTTGCCTGAATACGCTTCGCGAAACTCCGCATCAATCATCTCTAAATGCTAATTCCCTAAAACCTCTCAAAAGGATTCTGGTAACGGCGAGAATAATTCATCCGCCCGCCTGTGGTGAGTGGTACCGGCCTCCTGCCCCTGCCGGAAGCCTCGCCCTGTTCCACAAGCTTTCTCCTGATCGAGCGGGAGTGCTACCTCCAACGTGCAGCTTCCAACTCTTCGCGATTCCTCACTCCCAGACGTGCTCCCAGTCGGACAAGAACGACTCCTCTGAGAAATCACGCGAAAGCTCTAAACATTCCGCGGCGAATTCGTCGTAGCGCTCCGTGGCTTCCGCCATCTTGCTCGCGAGCTTCCGAACGTCCCCCAGCGGATACAGAAACTTCGACCGATTCGACACCAGCGCGGCATGCGGCGGAATATCCGAGAGGATCACCGGCAGCCCCGTAGTCATTGCCTCCGCCGCCGAGAGTCCGAAACTCTCGCCTTTGGAACAGGACACGAACACGCCTCTTCTCTGCCGCATCATCTGCATAAGAAGGTGGCTGGTTTCAAACGGCACCGGCGGCAGGACCGCAATCGAACCGCGCACCTGGTTTTGATCGATCAATTCCTGAAAAGGATAGCCAGGCAGCATTTGGCCGCAGACAATCCCCAGGGGCTCCTTGGGAAAATACAGCCGCGCCGAAGAGATGCCCGCCACGAACTCGGCGTAATTTTTGAGCTCGTCGATGCGCGCGAAGTACAGAAAGACCGGAGAGCGCCACTCCGGCAAGGAGATCGGCCGGTCGAGCAGAGGCAACTGCGGAACGAAGTTGCGCACCACTTTGATCTTTCCGCGCAGGCCCGGATATTCCGCTTCCACTACCTGCAGGAAGCCCTCCGAAGGGACTACCAGGCTCTTGAGGCGGTGCTGCCATTTCCCCAAATAAGTGCGGTTCTCGGCATACGGGGTATGGCACTCCATAATCATCTTCGGCTCGACTGCCGGATAATCTTCGAGAAGCTGCGGTGAATCCACCACAAAGACCGCCTCATACCGGGATGGGTCGAAATTCTGCGCCACCCGCAGCCGGCCGGTCAGGTTGCGCGCCTTGCTGTATCGCTCGATGAGCGCCACACCGCCGCAATCGTTGTAAAAGTAGAGCTCGATTTCAAGCTGCGGATAGCGCCGCAGGAGCGCTTCCCCTCGATTCAGGAAGACTCGCTCGACACCTCCCGAAGTGGCCCAGTAATAGGCGAAACAGATCAGATTCGCCATTTCAGAACTCGGGTTCCTCGGGATAGATCAGCGCGGTGAGCCTGGCCCAGCGCGCGTCCCACTCGCAGGCCTTCAGAAACTCCGCCACCTCCGGCAGGCGATGCTCCTCGGCGCGGTCGGGAAGCTGATCCATGGCCTGCACAAAACCCTCCGCGCTCCCGGCATAATGCACCATCGGAAATTCCGCGATCCCGGAGATCCCGGTCACCACGGAGTGCAGCCCGAGATGCAGATACTCGTAGACCTTCAGCGGATCGACCGCCGCCGAAACTTCCGACGGCTGGAAAGGAATCATTCCCGCCCACCATTTGCTGGCATATTGGTGCAGATTCTTCTGCGGCACCAGCCCCACGAAGCGGATGTTCGGAAACTCGCTCAGACGGGCTCGGGCGGACTCTGAAATGCCGTAGCCAATCAACTCAAACTCGATATTGGGACGCTGTTGCGCGGCGTAGAATACCGTGTCCCAATCGAACCAGGCGTCGCTGAAGTGGCCGAAGTAGCCCATGATTTTAGGACTCGACGCAGGAGTCCGCGCGGCGATGAATTGCTCGCACCCCAGCGCCGCCGGCCGGTAGCCGTTGCGCACCACTGCCACATCTTCCCGGATCCGGCGAAACTTCTGCGCCAGCTTATCGGACACCGCGCTCACGGTGTCGGCAAACAGCACCATATCCCTCTCGACGGCAACCGAATACCAGTGCGCTTCTCCGCCCCGATGAAACTCTTCCCAATCATCCATGATGTCGTAGTGAATATGAAAGCCCGCCGCCCGCAAGGGCCGGAGCACATCCTTCACACCCGCCATCGGCAGCGTGCACAGGTACAGCTTCTTCCGCCGGTCGCCATCGAGCCCGGCTGTGATGCGGTCGAGATTGTCCTGGAAGGTGTCCCGGATCTTGTAGTCGAAGGGGTAAAACGGCACCGTAAAAATGCCGGGATACACTCCTGCCCCGGCACGGTGGACATCCGCCTCTGGAGTGTTCCACACCTCCAGGAACAATACCGTGGACCCGCGATCGGCCACGTAACGGGCATAACTGATGGGCCGCTGATTGAGCGCGGAGCTGAACGCGATGGCGCATTGGATAAATGCCAGCGATTCCGCTCTGCGGATTTCCGGCACGATGATGTCGTCGATGGGGTCGCCCGCTGCCGGGGTTTCAAGGGGTTCCGCCAGTCCGGCTTGCGACTCGGCTTCGCGGGCCTGCGGCTGCTCCAGTCGTTTGGCGAGTGCCTCCGCCTTGGCACGCCAATACTCGACGTCGGCTTCGAGAGCGGCTTGTTCGGCCTCCCGCTTTTCGAGAAGCCCGGTCAGTCTGGCGAGTTCGCCGTTCACCGCTTCGTTCAGGACGGCGGCATGGCGAGGCGAACCGCTTGAGGGGAGCGGCTCCGGCCACGCCAGCGGCCCGCGCTCAAACGTGGTGGAAGCGCGCGGGAAGAATGCCTGCCTGCTGTACACCAGCAGGATCTGCGGGTCCGATCCCTCCGCTTCGATGATTTTGCTGGAGCTCAGGATGAAGTCCGGAGCGATGCGGGTGCCGATGGTCGAATCCAGGAACGTGTATCGCTGTTCGGGATCACGCGTCCCGCCGAAAGGCACCAGCACCACAAGATGCCGCACTGCGTGCATCGCCAGCTTGCCTAATACGGCCCAGGGCGCTTCGAACGATTGGAGCACATGGAAGGAGGCCAGGACGTCGAAGCGAAAGGGCAGCGGCGCGGCGAGGACATCGTGGTGGATGAAATACTCCGCCCCGAATTTCTGGCGCGCTTTGCGCAGCGCTTCGTGCGATTGGTCGATGCCGCGGACCCGGCTCTGCGGAAAGCGGGCTCGCAAGGCATCCACCCTCTCGCCTTCCCCGCAGGCCCAATCGCAGATCGAGAGGCTCTCGGTGCGAATCTCGTCTTCCAGCCACAACGGCAAATTCATAAGGTGGCGCAAACACTCCTGTTTGCCGCGTCGAGACTCATCTCGACGCTTTTCGGATGTCCACCAGGTCTGCGTGTGGTCCGTTGGCTGCTTGCCGCCCTGCTTTCAATCAAGGCTTTCGCACCAGGATCCGGGTCAGCTGATCGAGCCACTTTCTGACAAATTCCCGGTGCGCATTGCGCGCCAGATGCTCGCTGTATTCCTGAAACATGCGGGCCGAGTATTTGGCAAATTCCAAGGACATCTCCCGGCGCATCAGAGGATCGAGCTTCAATGCCCCTTCCCTGCTCCACTTGGCATAGCTGTCATACAGCGCTGCGATTTCGCCCGGAACGTCCGCCGTGACGTTATCGTCGTAAACCAGTTCCCCCCTGCATCCCGCCGCCTGAATGGTATTCAAATACCATTCCGGCTCGTAATAATCGGAGACTTCGTACTCCTTCCATCCGGTGTACTGAATGTAAGCTTCGCGCGCCCGGAAGTAATCCAGCAGCGTCAGTCCGAAAAGCTGCGCATGCCCGTCGGAGCGCACATACGGAATGCTCAGCTTGGTGGGATACGCGATGTACGCCATGCCTCCCGGCTTCAGCAGGCGGCAGATCTTGCGCAGCGCCTTCTCGGGGTCCATCACATGTTCGATCACATCGCTGCAGGTGATCAGGTCGAATTTCTGTTCGCCCGAGAGGAAATCGTCCAGCAGAAAGTCGCCAAGGTGGGTATTGACCTGCTTGCCCGCCGCCGCCAGGTTCATTCTGCCGAGCTTGGCGAATTTTTCGCTGATCTCGATGCCCGTCACGTCGTAGTTGAGGTTCGCGAACGCCGACAAGGACCCGCCATACGCGAAACCGATATCCAGATAGGCCTTGCGCGGCCCGTCTGCCGCCGCGATCGGCACACCCCAGTCTTTCAACTGCTGCACCAGTTGCCGGCCCCGGGCGTTGGTGCTGAAGGTGTAGTCGAAATACATGTTCAGGTGAGTGTAACGGGACCGGAGTTCCTGCATATCTTTGAAGTTCCGGTCGTATTCGTCACCCAGAAACATGCGGAGGGCGCCATCGGCAAAGGCCGGCGGAACATCGTAGGCACTACAGACCGCCTTGACAGTGGCATTGTCGATGGTGGGCTCGGTTTGCGTCACGTGCGTTTCCTTTTTTTCCTGAGGGGCGGGCTGAGGTGCTGGCTGAGGAGCGGCGGGTTCGGGTGCAACGGGGTCCTTCGACGCCATCGCGCGAAAGAGCGGCCGCGAGACCCACCGCAGCGGAGCCGTGATCTTCCAGGAGAGGCTCTCCTGCAATTCGGCGATCGACCGGCGTAGCTCTGCTTCCGTGTTACGCAGCTCGTCTTGGGAACTTTTCATGGGCAGATGCAGCTTCGAAAGGCCATGATACACTACTGAATCGAAATGCCGAACACCGTTCACACGATCCCTCCCGGCGGCTCTTCCACAGCGCCTGCGCGATGCCTGTGAAGCGGTCCACGGAAGCCATCGGTCTCCTCTTCCTGCTGATTCTGAGTCTGGGTTCGCGGCTGGTCTTCGTCAGCAGATTCCCCACCATCCCCTACTCCGACTTCGAACACCTGGTGGGCTTCGGGGAGTATCTCCACACGCACGGAATCTTCGCCAATGAGTGGTTCTGGCAATTCTTCAATCCCGGGCTGCCGGTGGTGCTCTCCGTATTGTTCCGGATTTTTCCAGGCGATCCGGCAGCCGTCGCGCGCCTGGCCACTGTGTTGGCCTGTGGGCTTCTGCCGCTTCCCCCTTATCTGCTCTGGCGGGGAGTGCTGCCGTTTGGGATCCGCCTGCTCACCGGCCTCGCTCTGGCAGTCTGGCCCGGGCAAGTGATGTTTTCGGGAGTGGTGGCTCAGGACAACTGGGTGCTGCTCCCCACCGTCTTCCTGGCTGTGCTTGCCGTGCGCGCGTTGGCCGGCGGGATGCGAACGCCACTGATCGTCGCCGGCCTTTTGTACGGCGCAGGAGTCGCCTTGCGCCAGGAGATGCTGCTCCCGCTGTTTCCGTTGTTCCTCGCGGCAGCGGGTATGGGACTCCGCGACGGGTGGCGGCGGTGGGCAGCCGCGGGCCTGGCCGCTGGAGTACCGCTCCTGGTGTTGATCGCTCACCGCGGAATCGCCACGGGACGCTACACCTTGAGCACGGAACACGCCGGGCTCTCGGTACTGGGAGCGTACGTCCCTGGCGCAGCTAAGGACGGCTGGATCGATCCCTATGCTTTTATCGCCTCGGTACGGCCCGATCTGCTGCGCGATCCTGAAACACTCCGCTCGCAGTCCACCGGGCTCGCCCTTCGGGAAGCGCTGCGCCGTCCAGGCTTTCACATCGCGCGCATCGGGTCGGAGATGGTCACCTACCTGGTGTTGGGCGAGGCCGACAGCCTCTATTGGAGCCTCCAGGCCCCCGACGTTTTGCCCCCCGCCCTGCACGAACAGGCCATGGCCTTCGCACTCGACGCCCAGCGCCCGCTGCGCTACGAAATGGCGGGGATCCAGGGGCTCTTCCTGGCGGCAATCCTCATCGGCTTCTGGCGGCGCAGTGCGGCCATCCTGGTGCTTGCCTCGGCAGTCCTGCTGAAGTTGGCGATTCACGCGATCATCGCCGCACAGGCACGATATTTCTTCCCGGTCACGGCACTGGAGATTCTGGCGATCGCCTTGGCCGCATACGAAGCCTGGATAGCGCCCCCCGCAGGCAAGCGGGCGCGATTGGCCCTGGCCCTCGGCGTGGGCCTGGTGTTCTGTCTGACCCTGCTGTATTTCCGGCTGCGGCTCGAGATCTACGTCCAGAGCCACGATACCGACTTCCAACGCACCTATCATTTTCCCCTGGCGGTGGCGGACCACGGCGCCGCGCTCAACTGCGCCATGGATCGCGGATCGCTCGTCTTTCTGAGCCTGCCGCTCCGAAGCACCCAAAGTGCAACCATCCGGACTTTCCAGCCCGATCCAAGCCCGGGCGACTCAGCCGCGGCTGTGTGTGAACTGACTGCCACCGGAAAGCCGCAACCGCTCATCCTGCAGGTGCTCGATCCCTACGCTCGCGGCGGCCTTCCGAACCGCATGTTGCAGCGCGTGGAAGTGGATGGCGCGGAGGTCTACTCGCACGACGTCGCCAAAGAGCCCGGAACCGGATGGGCCAACGTTCCGCTCGGCGATGTGGGAGAGGGAACCAGGAAGAAAGTCGTCATCGAAGTGAAAGCCCTCCAGCCCGATCCCGGAGCGAACTGGGGCAGCGCCGCAGTCACCGCGTTTCAGTTGTCGCGCAATTGAACCTTAGTGTGCATCGTTTCGTTGATACGCCCCCGTATTCAACAACACGCTCGTGAGATCATGGCTCGCAACGAGCCGCGCGCGTAAGCAAGCGTTCCGGCGATACGTCGACGGACAGAACCACTCCCTTAACTGTCAGGACGCCTCTCGGGATAGATCCTGAAATAGAACCAGTTCTTCTTCAGGCAACCACACGCCGTGCGATCATAGCTCGCAACGAGCCGCGCGCGTAAGCAAGCGTTCCGGCGTTACGTCGGCGGGACTTCTGGAACCACCCCTTAGCTGTCAGGACGCCTCTCGGGATAGATCCTGAAATAGAACCAGTTCAGATAATACTTCCGCACGGCGGATCGCAGCAGCCCGGGCGTGAGGAGTTGGAAGAAGTCCAGCGCCGTTTGCAGAGCTCTTTTGACGATGCCGCCCAAGGTCTTGGACTCGTACCCTGCCAGGTGGCGCTGTGCAACGGCGAGGGATTGATGCAACGCGGCGATCCGCGCCTCGGCCTGCTGCCCGGCAGTACGGGCGCGTTCCAACTCGAGCGAGAGCTGGGTGGTCCTGCGGCTTTCGTTCGCCATGCGTTCGCGCGCCGTGTCCGCATCCCGCTTCATGTCCCGCGCCATCTGCTGGGAGCGAGCCCGTGCGTTCTCCAACTCCTGCGCCGCCGCGTTGGCGCGTTGCTGCGCGGCGTCCGCCGTCTGCCGTGCGTCCTGCAGCTCTTTGGCGAGACGCTCGGCCTGCTGCTGCGCCGCGGCCATTTGCGCGGCGGCCGCCTCCAACTCACGCAGCCGTGCCTGTGCCTCCTGCGTCTTGCGCACGACGTTATCCGCCATTTCGAGCGGGCGTGTTCCCCCGGCCGGTTGATCGAGCGCCTGGGCACAGGCCGCCAGGCGATCGAGAACATTTTCGGTGCTCGCCACCTGCGCCATGACCAGGCGCCCGACCAGGGTGCGGGCATCGGAACCGTAATCGAACCCCTCCGGCCCGCGCTCCAGAAGTTCCACCGCAATCGCCGCATTCTGGCGGGCGCGCTCGCGCAGATCGGAGGACAGCGGGCCGGCCAGCGCCTGAAAACGATCCTTCTCGCGGAGCGCCTGGCGCATGCGCTCGGACAGCACGTCCCATTCGATTCCGCCAAACGGGAGAGTGAATTCCTGAAGCCCCGTGAGAGCCGCCAGTCCGCCGAGTTTGGGATCGTACTCGAGAGCCACGAACGGTACCTGCGCGGCGATGCTGAAGATCACAGAATGCAGCCGCATACCGAGCACCAGGTCGGCACTCCCCACGATTCCGGCGAGCATCGCGGGCGAGTAGCTCCGCTCCATCACCACCGCGTTCTCCTGAAGCCGCATCAGCTTGTGAACGCGCCGGGCGACGTAGACATCGTCTCCGCCTCCAAACGGCACGAACAGGACGCGGCCGCCCTCGCTGGCCAGCACGTCATCCAGGGCGGCCGCTATTTCGCGATCGCAAAACGTGGAATCGGCGCCGAAATTCCAAGTCCGCAGACACACCGCGATGGCCGGACTGCCCGACTTCCACTCCGCGACTTCGGGAAGGCTGGCGAATTCGGACTCAGGCGCAGGCGCCAGGTCGAAAGCCGGGTCGGCGGTGACGAGGATCTTTTCCGGCGGGATTCCCAGGGATTCGAAAAGCTCCTGGGTGATCCGATCGCGGACCGTGATCCGCGCCGCAATGTCGCCGGCCACCTTGGTGTACTTGCGTCCATGATCGGAGAGCAGCGGCCCGGCGCCGATCGCGTACAGCATGAGCGGCTTGCCATACACGGCGGCAAGCAGCGCGGGCGTGACGTAAAAACTGAGCCCCCAGTGTTCGCGGGTCAGGATCGCCGCCGGGTCGAAGCCCCAATAGTCCTGAAACAGGCCGCCGCCGCCGAGGATCACCAGGTCGGTGGTGCGGACCGCGTCGGCGAGGGCAAGCGGGTCCCGCCATCCGATGGCGCGGACATCGAAGGTGGCAGCGGACTGGGGGGGATCGCCGGAAACCACGGTGATCTCGGCATCAGGTACGCGTTCCCGGAGGTGGCCAATGACGACTTGGGCAATGGCCTCGTCTCCGGCATTGCCGAATCCGATATACCCGGTGATGAGAATTCGCTGGGACACTCCTTTTTATCTTTTCACAGAGACTTCGGGCGCCTCGCTTTGTCACCCCCCAAGGCGCGGATTTAACGCTCGTTCTCCGGTGGTTTGCTACCCACAGTATGGTCTATACCCACAGTGGGATTATCGTCCACTGTGGGCACAGATGGGGCAGGGGCAGTGATTCGTTCGAAGCGCAGGAAGTCATTGGAGATGGCCATGGCGAGGGCGAGCAGCTTTTCCAGGGCTTGGCGCGGTTCTACGAAATCTACCGTGATCCGGCCCCGCTCCAGGCATACGCCTTCGGGCAGATTTTCGAATTCCTGCGTAAGGACTTCAGGCGGGGCCTCTACCAGCAAGGGTGGATGATCCAGGCGCTCCTGCCGCAAGTGGGCCAGCTTTTCAGCAAACTTCTGGCGCCGGCGGCGTTCGTAATACCCATCGGTGCTTCGAGCGAGCTGCCGCAGGTGCGCAATCAGCAGGTCCCGGTCGGCGAGTACGCTGGATCCGACCTGCTCGGTAATACAAGGCGCGAGGATCTGCTGCGCGCGTCGTCGTCCAACCCCGAGGAGGACTTCGATAGTGGAGCGATCGACGAACGGACGGGGGAGCGCCTGGAGTTCGCTGAGGATGTGATCGAGATTGCCGTACCAGGCTGGTTTGGCGGGCATTGGGAAAAGACTATGGTAGTGCGCGGCGCGCAAAATGCAACTCTATTCAAGATTGATTGACTTAACGTAAAGGTAAGTCGCAGCTATCCTGGGATCGTGCCCCATACCATCCGCACTTCCCTGGATATCCCTGAGGACCTCCACCGCCGGATCCACGAGGCTGCCCGGCGCCGCGGCTGCTCGGCGCGTGCTTTAATTCTGTCCTCGATTGAACGGGAAGTGGCTCTGGAGTCCGGCGCCAAGGGCCGCGTCAAAGCCCCGCTCGTGACCGGCCAAGGGGAACCTGTAAACCCGAGCCACGATCAGATCTATGACTTCCTGTTTTCCTGACGTCAACGTCTGGCTCGCCATTGTGGTCGAACGCCGCGTCCTCAATCGCGCGGCTTCCTCCTGGTGGAACCAGGATCAATCCGACACCATCGGATTCTGCCGCTTACCCAACTGGGGCTGTTGCGCCACCTCACCAATGCCGCCACCATGAAGGGCGACCCGCTGACCAACCGCGAGGCATGGAAAATCTTCGGAACCCTTCAGACGGGCGCACGGGTCCGTTTCTTTCCGGAATGGCCAAATCTCGAGGGTTTGTTTAAGAGCTATTCGGACCTCAACCAGGCGGCGACGAACGTCTGGGGCGACGCCTACCTCGCAGCGTATGCGGCGGTCAATGAGGCCACCCTCGTGACTTTCGATAAAGGCTTTGGCAAATATCCCGTGAAATCCCTGATCCTGGAATCGTAGGTAATGAACTCTGGTCCAGCTTTTCGATGGTCGTGACGACGTTTGGATCTAAATCGTTCATCACGAAACCGCTGCAGTCCACACCCCTGGTACAGCGATCAGATACGATCTGACCGGCGTGGGGGCCGCCCACAGAACTTCCTTGATCTCTGAGGGCGAGCCCTTCCCGCTAACTACATGGTCGATGGTGCTGCCGCCGGATCGTCCTCTGTTCGCCACTTTTGGTCTTCATCGTCAGGGTACCGTTCCGTTATAGCGCACGGGGGTCTCCGCTCGATCGGACGCGAGAGGGAGCTGTGGCAGCGCGGATAGCTCGGAGGCGAGACGAGCGCTGGCATCGGGACGTTCTGGCTCGCGAGGGCTCTGATCAGCCAGCCCTGTATCCCTCAATTTGCACCACGAACGACGTGCCTTCGTAGCTCCAACGGATGTCGTACAGCTTCTTATATTCGCTGGCAGCATGGTGTGTTCCTCCTCGCAGCAATTTCCAGCCGCTTCATCCTGAACATGCGCAGAAAGGAAAAACGGTTAGCGACCCTCTGGGCAAAAGCAGGTCAGCCTGGGAGTTTGCTCAACGGCGACGATGGCTGGGGTGAGGCAAGGGAAATGGACACTGCCTGAAAATCCTGGAGAAGCACCATGTTGCGCGGCCCAGACTGTTCTATGCGTTAGTGCGCGCCCGCGTAAAATGGCATGCAAGCCAAAGAACGATAAGGATTATTATCGATCTTTCGAAAATAGTTTTCCAAGATTGGCCTCATTTGACGCGACTTTACGCTTACAGAAGACAAAGGAGCCACCGACGTGCGGGTAGGAGTGAGGAGGGAAATCGATTTACCTTCCGACAATGCGTGTACATCTTTTGAGCGGACCAGCACAAAAGCCCAGATCCGACAGAGTCGACCAATCCTGTCAGGGCCCGCTCTTCGAGAACAATCTTTAGGGGCAAGGCTCAATCGAAACCGTTACTCCCACACGACCCGAACCGCCACACGTAGGGCACACCTCCTCATACAAATGACCGAGTTCGCGACCGCTGACACCAGAACCGCCACAAGCCGCGCAAATTTCCTGTGTGGTTTTTACTTCCTTTTCAATGGTCTGATCCTTAGGCATTACCGCATCGGGCTGATCCTTAGGCATTGCGGAACCTCCAAAGAGAACTCTCGGCGAGCTTCAACGTTTTTCGAAAGACAAGTACCATTCACAAATCATAAAGCATTTTCGGATAGCCTGTACTACTATTTATTTCCCCCTAGAACCCCATATTGGAGGTGACCGACCAGTGGGCTCACTTTTTAACTCGTTGAAGTTCTACGGCCCGTCATTAACCCTCTTAGGAATCACAATGATGGCCTGTTTCTATGTTTATAGTGTCATGGCTTCATTGGTGAGCAGTTTGATAACTACTCAACACATGAGCCATGTCACAGTAGGTTGGCTACAGGTTATGTTTTGCGTGGGCAGCACTGGCCCCGTATTATTGGCCGGGCGACTTGCTGATACCAAAAACACGCGACGCTTGGGAATATTTTTGGGCATGGCCATCCTCTCAGGCACCATCCTCGCCATAATTGGCGTCTGGTACGGTCAAGTATTTTGGGGAATGGCAATCAGCCGCCTAATCTGTGGCTTCGCGATCGAAGCATTGGTAGTCGTGATTATGACGCTTATATCTTCGACGCTACCAACAGAAATAGTGCCTTTCGCCCTAGGAATCAACCTGGCGGCTGGGAGGTTCGGGTCAGTTTTAGCGCACTGGTCAGGGGCGTGGACGGGAACCGGACCGCAAGCTCTGTGGAATGCCTCTGGATCGACCGTATTAGTAGGTTTTATCTGTGTCGTTGCTATCTCTCTTTATTTCCAACTGTGCGGCGTTCCAAACGGAGAGTTGCGTGCGTTTAAGCGCCTAGGCGGCTACTATCCAAGGGGCCTTAATGTCAGATTTTGGACTGCAACGAGTGCCGCCGCCGCATTCTATGGCGCGTTTTATGCCTTTGAGGTCTTCAGTCAACATTACTTGAGGACGGTCATACATATCAGTCCGACCAAATCTAGCTATTTAACAGGTCTTATGTTAGCGACATCTGCTCTTGCCGCTCCACTGTTTGCACGTTATGCGAATACTCTGCGCGGACGTCAAGTGCTGATGGCTTCGGGTGGTATAGGACTAACCGCGGGTCTTATTATGATCGGAATGTCGACTACGGCGAAGATAAGTTCTCTTTCTGTTGCTGTTGGCATAGTCGGCTTGGCAGGGGCGGCTTTTCCCGCTGCATTTTGGCCGCACATAGTGCTCCTAACTCCCAAGGATATTAAAGGCATTGCCCTAGCCTTCGTGACAGTTGTGCAGCAGACCATAACCGGTATAGCCATTCTTTTATTTGCTTATGCGGCCGACAAGGTCCAGCATAACGCCGCCTTGGCGATAGGCGTGTGTATCGGCTTTTCAATACTGTCAGTTATCTTGCTTCTGACGGGCAGGCGTAAGGAGGAAAATCAAATTGTTTAACAACTCAGCATGGGCGGTACTCTCTGATCGTGTTGACACGGTTCTAGCAATCATTGCAATCTTATTCGCCTGTTTTCAATTTTTTGATTCTAGACGCCAAAAGCTGCGAATGGACGAAATTGCGAAGTCAATGTCTACGCGATTTGTGGGAGTGTTTCCACGGAATATGGGCGACGTCCTGGAAGTTATCAAAAAAGCTCAACAGACGGTCAATATAATGATTGACATCTGTGCTTATGGGCACTATTCCTATCCAGAGATGTTTTTCAACTATAGATTGGCTCTCGAGGAGCTCGCGCACAGAGGGGTAAAGGTCCGCATGATTGTTTACGATCACGCGCGTGCCGCACAGGATCAGGAAGACGTTTTTTACAGCGTTCCTGGCTTTTTTGAGCGTGAGGTTAACAGTAAACGCTTTGAACATTTTTTCTTATCAAATCGTGGATTAAAGAGAGCTACGACCCAGGATGAGCTTAAAAAGGTGCTGTTTTCTGAGCAGGCCAAGTATGAGGCCTGGTTAAGCGACCGTGGCGTTGAAATCCGTACCGTGTGTGAGACGATGTTGCTGTTTACCTGGATGGCTGACCGGGAAGATGCGGTGTTTTCTTTTCGCAGTGAAAAAGGAGAGCGGGAAATATCTTTTCGGACCCGGGACGGCAATTTGCTGAGTACAATTGGGGAAGACGTTTTTGAGCAGATATGGCGGCAAGCTGCTCCCATTAACAAGGCCGCAACGACCGCTAGTGCGTAGGTAGAGAATCGGCTGCGCCGTCGTCTTTGGCAGCGTTAGACGGGACCTAATTTGTGGTTCGAGTATTGTGTATCATAACGACACAATTGAAAGTGAATAGGATTTAGGATTTGGCTACCAAACAAGTGATAATCCGCATTGTAGATTTGAAGGTCACGTCGAACGGCGATTTTCCCTGGCACCAAGCCGTCGCATGACGATGATCTGGGCCTCAAGAACAATTCCCTGATGGCGGGCCTGACCTATCCGCGATCGGGGGCATCCCAGGTCATTTCTGCGCCGCTTCGTCAGTTGGGGAGGCACGGCGCTGGCCAACCTAAGTAGTACGATCTCGTGAACGGTACTTCCGCCGTTCTGGTCGATCCCAATGATCCAGACCTGTTCTTCGACCCACTACTCTTTCGGGAAGATATTGACGATCAAACAGTGCTGAATGTGAAGGTCGAATTTCGATCAGAGCGCGGATTGCCGGCCGCCCGTGATTCCAATCAGCTCGAGAGCTTGCATTCAGGGAACGTCCAAAAGCGACAGCGCCGATTTGGCAGGATTCCAGCTTACGGAAAAACGGCGCGGACCAGCCCGGAACAATCCCTCATCCTCAGCCCTCAGCCCCAATAGCTCTCCGATCTCTTCTTCATACCGCCGCTTGCTCACAAGCCCCACATGTTCCGCCGCGATTCGTCCTTCGCGATCGATGAGCAGCGTCTCGGGGAGCGCGGCGATCCCGCCATATCTCCGCGCCACCTGCTGGTTGCCGAGCAGTATGCGGTAATTCCTCTTCTGCCGCCCCGCGTACAGTTTCACCGCACCCAGGCCGTCCTCATCCATCGCCACACCGAGCACCGCGAAGCCCCGATCCTGATAGGCCGCCCCGAATTCCTGGAACCACGGAATCTCTGTCTTGCACGGTCCGCACCAGGTGGCCCAGAAGTTGAGCAGCACGACTCGTCCCCGGTAGTCCGCCAATCGCACCGCGACACCGCGCATGTCCTGCAAAGTGAAATCCGGCGCCGCCTTCCGATCCGCGGCCGCGCGCAAAGCCTGCGCGCGATCGGGCGGCGCGGGCTCGCTCCGGCCGTCTCCATTCACCGCTTCCGCATCTCCGTGGTGCGAAGGCTCGGCGGGGGAAGCACTGTTCTTGAGCAATGTCTCGAGCAGCGGGCGCAAGGTGGATTCGCTTTCCAGCGCCGGATCGCCTTGTGTCCCCGAGGTGGCGCGGATCACGCCGTTGCGGTCCACGATCACCATCTGCGGGATCTTCAGAATCTCCTTCCCGGCGCGGCCCAGGTAGGCGTCTACTTGGTCGGACGTGGTGAGGCCCACGGGATAGGTGAGTTTGAGATGGTCTACCAGGCTGTTCAATATTCCCAGGTCGGCGCTGGGACCAAACGTCACCGCCAGCGGCTGGAAGCCCCGTCCGCCGAGTTCGCTGTGGAGCCGGTTCAGCATCTGCGCCAGTTGCAGGCAGTGCGGGCTGCGCACAAACAGAAACTCGACGGCCACCACTTTGCCTTTGAAGCTGGAGAGCCGGGTCTCCGCGCCGTTGGGTTGCGTGACCACCAGTTCGGGGGAGAGCCTGGGCAGCGTGGCCGGCCGCATCACGGGCACCATCTGGGTGAGCGCGAGCAGGCCCACCACGAGTTGGGGCATGCCAGCCTGCCCAAGCCTTTCTTCGCAACCTGCCAGAACCTCGATCATGCGCTTCAGCATGGTAGTCCTTTGCGGGCCTCAGACCTCTTTCCACTTCTCCGCGATCCGTTTCACTTCCGCTTCCGCTGCCCGTGCCGCATCCGCCGCGCTGAGGTCGCCTTTGACGAAACTGGCGAACATCCTGGGCAGCACAGAGCTGTTGAACACCTCCATCCACACCGGGGTCGCGTATCCGGGAGAGCCCAGGTTCGGAGTCCAATGCAATGCGTCCTTGAGGTGCTTGTACTTGTCGGACGGCTCCGCCTGTGCGTCCTTCTCCAGACGGACCACCAGATTGGGAAGCGTCTTCGGGTACGTCGGAAAATTGCAGCCGAGACTGTTCTCGTAGCCCGCTTTGGAAGAGTCGATCAGGTTGACCAGGAACTCCTTGGCGCCGTCCGGATTCTGCGCGAAATTCCAGACCAGCGAGCAATTCGTGACGTGCGGGAAGGCGGTGACGCCGTAAGGGCCAAGCAGCGGCGGCTGCAGCCGGATCTGCCGCGCGACGTCCGGCTTGTCGTGTTCCGCGCTGCGCGCCACGCTGATGGCGTTGCTGGTGCATGACGTCTTGCGCGCCAGCATGGCCTGCGCATTGCCCGACGGCCCCCAGGTGAAGGCCTCCGGCGTTCCAGCATCCTGGCTCAACGCCTTGACGTACTTCAACGCTTCCACCGTGAACGCGTTCCGGTTGATGGCCACGTCTCCTTCGAAACCCAGGATCTGCCCGCGGAACGCATAGAAGAGCGTGTGGGTGGTGACGTTGCCTTCGAGCGTGGGAGCCAGCGCCAGTCCACAGGGAATGCCGAGTTTCGCGCGGATGCGCCCGCCGCCGCTCCGCAGGCTGCCGTAATGCACCGGCCCGAGCGGCATGTTGGCTTCCTCCCAGAAGTCGGCGAAGTACTGCAGCGGCGAAGGAATCCAAAAATCGGCCAGCGCGAAGTAGCGTTTGGTCTTGGGATTGAATGTGGAGCGGTGAGCGATCTGCGGAATGCTGCCGTAGCCGAACGCGAGCTGGTCGTAGATCTCGCGGTGATCGATGGCGTGCTGTTGAAACTCCGCGGGCGGCCACGGAAAAATCACGATATCGTGACCGCCTCCGGATTTCACTTCTGCCTTGGCTCGCGCCCCGATCTGCTCGATGGGAATCTGGTCCACCGTCACTTGGGTGTCGTGCTGGGTACCCCACTCCTGGGCGACCTGGTCGAACCAGGTGTTGAACTGCGGCACAAAGTGGGCCCACTTGGCGATCCGCAGAGTCTTCTGCCCCGCCAGAGCGCGCTTCGAAAAGCCGAGGAACGGCCCCACGGCTCCCGCCGCCAGCCCCAGACACTCGCGCCGCGAGACCTGCTTTCGCTGGTAGATCATGCGTTGCGCCTGCCTGTGTTCATAACTCACTCGCCAGGGAACTTGCCGAAGCGCTGGAGACTGAGAAAATTCACCGTAAAGGCCGGATCGAGCGGGCTGCCGTCGGACTTGCGCACCTGATCCAGAAACGCGTCCAGGCTGATCGCCCCGTTGCGCGGATCCTGGATGGTTGGACAGATGATCCAGATCGCGCCGCCATCGGCGCCCCCTACGTCTTCCTGGCCTTCCGCCCCACAGCCGTTGGCCTCGAGCTGGTTGTTCAACTCGTCGGCCGTTTTGATGATGGGCGTCCCATCCAGGCTGATCCCGTTTTTCCTGGCCAGATTGGAAAGGATCGGGCCGCACACCGGACCCGGATGCGCGGGATCCACGGTGTACCAGAAATAGGTCACGATCCACATGCCCAGCAGGTCGTCGCAGAAGTATCCGAACGGGCTGTTGTTGACGATCATGCCGGTCTTGCCCGACCCGTTGACCACGTTATTGTCGCTGCCATCGATGGCGTTGCGGTTGCTCGCGAAACGCCAGTCCTGGCGGAGCGTCGGAGTCGCCACGCTGGTCACGGGGAAGCACGGAGTCGCGCCGGTTCCCATGGTGCCGCAGGGAGTGAGCGCGAAGGTGCCGTTCGGCATGCGCTGCTTCAAGGCCGCGTATGCCTCGAAGTTGCTGACGATGTCCTCCATCGCGATTCCCCGCGCATTGCCCGCGCCTCCGGTCTGGTTGGCGGCGTTGAAGAAGTTCTGGTCGGTGAGGAAGGCGATGATGGAAATGAAATCGGTGGGAGCCCCGGTTCCATCATCGATGTAGCCTGCCGTCGTGGCCAGGATGCGGACATTGTTGCGTATGGGATCACGCTGCGAGCACGATGAATCGTTCACCCAGTTGACCTGCCCCGGCTGAAAAGCGGGAGGGCCGGTCCGGCGGAAGATCCCGAAGCGCTGGCCCGACGTGGAATCCAGCCGGTTGACATCAATGCCGTTGGCGCCATAGAACGCGTCGTTGAAATCGCACGGCGGCGGATTGAATGACGGAAACGACGGGAACGACGACGACGTGGTTTGAGCTGCTACTCGCGGGGCAGTCGCCACCAGCAACGCAGCCACACCCAGAATCAGCGCCAGCCCACCCATTCGCTTAGAAAAGCTCTTCATTACTTGCACCCCTCCTCCCGGACGATGCCGGGGGTTGTTCATGTCCTTATTTGCCTTCCGCGTGATCGTGCATCATATGCTCGTGATCGTGCGCGGGAGCCTCTGTCGGCCGTGTGGGCCGCCCGTCGGGCTGTACCCGATTGGTGTCCGGCCGGATCATCCATGTGAACGACTCCGCAATCCACTCCGCATGGGCCATGCCCGGGCAGGCGGCCCACAACATCAGGGGCTCGTTGCCATAGCGGATGTTTCCGATGTGCTGCGTCTTGTCGGCATCCACCTTGGGTTCGGGATAGGTGAATCCGATCCCCCGGCGAAGCTCCTCCACATCCGAAGGCTTGCCGGTCAGGAAGGTCCAACCGGGCCCGGCGTGGGCGGCTTTGCGGTAGTTGCGGATCACTTCCACCGAGTCCTCTTCCGGCTTCAGCGTGATGGTGTACATGAACAACTGCCGGCCGACTTGATTGCCGAGCAGCTTCTGCACCTTAAGAAGGTTGGGGATCACCATCGGACAGATATCGTCGCACTTGGAAAAGAAGAAGTTGATGCTGACGATCTTGTCCTTCAACAGGTCGTCGTAGAAGCGCACCTTCCTGCCCTCGTGGGTGAGCAGCGGGACGTTGGGCAGATGCAACTCCTGCACGCGCTTGCGCGCCCGCTCCTGTGCCGGATCGAGAGACGGAAGCAGCTTACTGCTGGTGGCCGACGCGATCGCTCTGGCCAGCGGCGCGGCCGCCGCCAGGCTCATCAGGTTTCTTCGGGAAAGGCTATTCATCGGATCTCCTTTTCGGCGCCGCCCTTTTGCGGCTGTCCACCGCACGGACGGCGCCTCACCCTGCAATTCTTACGGCACATTGATGTTGTCCCCCTGGGGCAAGACGTGCCAGAGAGCCATCATGGCGTGGTCTTCATGGATCACGTTGTGGCAGTGGATGGGATATTTTCCCAGCCAGTCCCGGAAGCGGAAGAAGAGCTGCACCCGTTCGTTGGGATGCAATTGCGTCACGTCCTTGCGGGAGTGCTCGATCGGCAGCGTAGGCGGCACGCGGTTGCGCGTCAGAATCTGGTGCTCCTCCAAGTGGATGTGCACCGGATGCGTCCAGTCCCCGGTCAGATTGGTCAACAGCCACTGCTCCACGCTGTTCTGCTGCACGGTGAAGCGGAATTCATTGCAGTCCATGAACTGGCCGTTGACGGACCATTGCCCGTTCAAGCGGTCGAACTTGAACGTGCGTACGATGCGCGGCGTCGCGTTGGTGCTGGGGAGCTGGTAGAACGTTTGATTGAAGGCCGGGTTCACGCTGTTGTCAGCCGCCGCCGCGCGCCCGCTCACCTGGTACTGCAACAGGAGGTTGCCCTGTCCTGCCGGCTGTATGTCGGACAGGATGGAGATCGGATTCCCGTTCGAGTCGACGCCCGTGTTGCACTCGAACTGTCCGGCGGTGAAGCCTTGCGGCGGCACCGGGCCCTGCCCGTTGAATTGAAGCAGGCGGTTCTCCAGATAGATGTTTCTGCCCGCGTACTGGCTGAAGTCGATGATGATGTCCACGCGCTCGGCAACCCCGATGCGGACGCTCGTCACCTGCACCGGATTCGGCAACAGGTTTCCATCGTTGGCGATCACCCAGAACGGGTTCTTGGCGTTCAGATTGTTCAGGTCGGTAAGGAAGAATTCGTAGAAACGCGAGGGTCCGGTGTTGAGCAGCCGGAAGCGATAGCGGCGCGGCTGCACTTCCAGGAATGGCTGAATGGCTCCATTGACCAGGAACTTGTCGCCCAGGATCCCGTCCAGCGTGAACAGGTCGAAAGCCAGCAGGCCGCTCTGCGGGTCGTATACCTTGTCGGCGAACACCAGCGGAATGTCGAAGTCCGGAAAGCTGGGCAGATGGAACCCGGTGCCTTCGTCTCCCGTGTCGAACTGGTTGAACAGGCAGTAAAAGCCGACCAGGCCCTTATACGTGTTCTGCGAGGTGAAATCCACCCGATGGTCGTGGTACCACAACGTGCTGAGCGACTCATTGATGTCACCAAAGGGCGGATTGGTAGAGCTAAACCCGGCCAGCACATTGGGATAGTATTGATCACAGAAGTGGCCCGCCCCATAGAAATCGCAGGGATTGCCGTCACTCTCCGATGGGGTATGTCCGTTGTGAAGGTGAGTGGTGACAGAGGGCATCCCAAAACCGCCGTTCTGATTCAGCGGAGGCAGCGCGTTGATGTTACGCGTCAGTTGCGGCACGCCGTAGTTGGCTTTGTAAGTGGGGCCGGGACTGATTCCGCCGTGAGTGCCGTCGTTGAATCCCCAGATGGTCTGCGGAGGCAGATCGGGCGACTGTCGTACGGTAATCGCCTGTTGCATCATCCGGTAGACCCGCGGCGGGGGAAATGGAAACATGTTGGGATTCAATTGCGGAGCTTGATGGCAAGCTGCGCGGACTTCTCCGCCCGCGGTATTGGGGCAGATGGTGGGAGCGGGATTCAGCGCCGACAGCGGAACCGTGGCCGCCACTGGCATGATGGGAAGCGGTTGAACGAAGGCTCGGGTCTTCGGGCTGGCAGCCTGGTTGCCGGCCAGGCACAGTTGATTGGAGCCGGTCTGCTGGCCGTAGGCCCGTGCGCTCAAACCGTTGATGGCCGCCAGCATGCCTCCAGAAGTCAGAAGGCCCATTTTCAGCAAGTCACGCCGGCCCGTTAACCCCGCCGCGATCAGCTCACGCCGGTTCTTGGCAGCGTTGAGCATTTCCTTGTAGCGTCCGCGAGAAACCTTCTCGCCAAATACATTGAAGTACATTTGTTCTAGTAATACGCTTACTCGCTCGCGGAACAAAGAGAATCGAGTTAGCAGGAACTGCTTTCTGTTAGCATTTCCTGCCGGTAGCAGTTGGGGCTTCTCTGGAAGAAGCGTTCGAATGCGCGGATGAAGCTGGAGGCATGCTGATAACCAGTGATATAAGCGATTTCCTTTATGCTCAAGTCACTCTGCTGTAATAAATCGGCGGCGCGGCGCAACCGTTCTTCGGTCAGAGAGCGTCCGAGACTCGATCCGGTACGCGCCCGGAATAAGTGCTGCAGGTGGGATTCGCTTAATTTGAATTGTAAAGCCAAGTCCCGGATCGATCGGTGAGATCCGGATTTGACGGTCTCAACGATCTTCTGGGAACGCTCCTCCGGTAAGCGGGACCGGATATCCCCGTTAACACTCGGCCCGTCCAGTTCTGGCGCCATAGAACTGCATCTCGAGGCTCCCAGACCGGAGTAAGCTCCAGCCGGCGCGCCTCTCCTTTGGAAGTAAGCTGCTCCGAGTTATTAGAGCGGAGGGTGCTCTGTTGCGGCAATGCCCTCGTTAGGGCAGTACGCCGACCACTCTGCTCAATGTAGCGCGCGAAACCAACTCGGCAGTCGAATGGGCATCCAACTTACGGCAGATGCTTTTTCGGTGATTACCGATTGTGGCGGTACTGAGATTCAGAATCGCCGCAACCTCTTTCGTGGTTTTTCCCAAGCCGATCAGGTTAAGAACCTGCTTCTCACGTCGGGTAAGCAAACTCTCAGGCATCCCCGTCCTCGCTTCAAGATCTGTTACCTCAGACTCGCACCGAAGTCGTTGATAGCTGCCGCAGACATCCAGCATTCATTCTCTGGCGAGTCTGGGTAGTATCTATCGGCGCAATCCTGGGCGATTGGACTCAAGTTACTGGGACGATACTTCCGCGTCCCGTCGCGCGGAAGACTGGTCTCCGGAATATACCGCTCCCCGATGGCGGCGAAACCCGGCCAGTTTTAGTACTGCTATACCGTTAAGAGAGAATAGCACTGGAGTTTACAAATAACAACGAGCATCCGAAGTTTGAGCCGGACGAAATGTCTGAATCCATACTGTAGGATCAGGCAACACGAGACAGGCGCTGGAAGTAATTCCTGCGACGGATGCAGCGTGGCAGCGAGCCGCGCGCGTAAGCAAGCGATGTCTGGATCGCTCCGAAATCACCCTGTTCAGCGTGGCAAGGTGCAATCAGGTTTCACACGGTGTCCCGCCTGGATTCCGAGGATGGGGGCATCGGGTGCCCGGGCATATTCCTTCACCCGCTTCTTGTGCATGGCGAAAGCGTCTTCGTAGATTTGGGTGCGGATCAGATCGAGGGCGAAGGTGGCCCGGCGGCGGTCCCCTCCCAACCATCCCTTCCTGGCATCAGAACAACACCAATCACCAGATTGACAATCCGGGGCGGAATGGGCTCCGCAAGATCGGTCGAGGCAGTGTCGAGGGGCCATGGTACCCGCCCAAACTAAAACTGCCGCCATTTTTCTTTGCCTGTGATCATATCGGGCCCGCTTCCGCGCCTTCATTGGATGGACTCGATATGATCCTGAAAGCCGCTCTGAATACCTCCGGTCCTACCCGCTACGCCGAAATCGAACTGGATTTCGTGTCGCAAGGATGGTCTCTGAAAAGTGGAAAAGAACAATGGCGCGACGTCGTCACAGCCGATCATGGCCCGTTCGAGCAGAAGCCCTGGGGCGTCATGTGGCTGCTCGATAACGCATCGGCCATGACCCGCACTCCGCTCATCTTGTGGAGCGCGCCCACCAGTGAAGGCGACACCGTGCACGTATCGGGCGACGGGCGCGTTTACCAGCCGGCATTCGCCGGCGTGCGCGATTCCATCGTCAAGTGGCAGTTCTTACGCCATTCCATGTCGGCTGCCCAACCCGGCGGCGATAATACGCCCGTACGCCGGCGCGTCGTGCAGCTCTGCCAGGAAGCCTTTCCGCAAACCAGTGGGTACATCTACTTCACCAGCCAGCATAGTGGGCCGGGGACCAATTGCGGCGCCTTTCCGGGTCTCATCATGGGCCGCTATCCCGTGATTCCTGCCTACAAACGTGGCGCATTTAAAATCAAGACCAAAACAGACCTGCTGTACCTCACCTCACCGACCACGCAATGGAAAGAGTTGGCCGAGGCGGTGGATGCGCAGATAAACCCGCCCAAGAAGGTTTGGGTGCCGTTTAACGGCAGCAATCGTCCCAAACCCGGCGACATCTATTCGCTGCTGCAACACGAGGACCGTTCCAAGTTTCAGCACGTCGGCATCTTCATCAAAGAGGAGGGCGACACCTGGGTTACCGCCGATGGAGGCACCGGCGAAAACGGCTATCAGGGCGGCTGGAATCACCGCAAATTCAAGAACAGCGGCGAGATTCAAGGCGAGAAAGGGAATCAGGCCTGGGTTGCCGGATGGGTCGACCTCGACAATCTCTACGCAGTGGCGCGCGAGGCCTTCCCGAAATAGCAACCACCGAGAAGCAATCGCGTCAGGCGCGGCGGCGGCGAATCTCCAGACCGAACGGCAGCAGGGCCAAGCCGAGGAGCAGCATCGACCCGGGTTCCGGCGCCACCGTAATCTGCACCGGAGCATCGAGAGTCCCGGCGGTGACAAACGAGCCGGGATCGAAATTCAGGTCGTTGGGATCCTGTGAAAAGATCGTGTAGTCGACGGCGATGTCGCCGGGGATCGGCTTAAGCTGAGCGGTGGAGTTGATGTCGAACTCGCCCAAACCCAGTGGCGGAGTCGAAGCAGGGTCCCATGCCTGTGTGATGCTCGCCGACTCGGGTGCCGGCCCCACGACATAAAGAGGTGCATTCGGGAGAGTCAGATAATCCAGGTAACTCCCAAACACCGTGCTCCCCGTGAAGTTCGAGTCATTCAGAACCACCCAATCGGTGCCCGCGTAACTCAGGGTGAATCCCCAGCCCACTACCGTTCCGGGGGGACCCGCAACATCACCGCTGGCGGGCAGGGTCTGTATCGTCGGCAGGATCGGGCCGGCGCATGCCAGGGCGGCGAGGGCCACGGCCAAAGCAATCGTGGAAGCGATGCGTTTCATATAGGTCTCCTCCTCTTCGTTGAGCTTATCGGAACTGGTTGGCGGAAAGCACCGTACCGGTGTCCGCCCCGTTCGCCGAACTCCACGGCATGCTCAAGGTAAAGCGTGCCAGGGCCGCGCACCCGGTGAAATCGATGGTGAACGCGGCGGCAGACGAACCGTTGCCGGGGATATCGCCCAACGCCACGGGAAAGCTGCTGGGCGGCGTGATCACGGGCGTGCAAGCCGCGCCGGCGGTCTGCGTCAGCGTGAATCCGGTGATCTGCGTCCCATAGGCGATCCCCGAGCTGGGATTGGTGGCGGTGACAGTCCACACGCGAGCATTCTGCGGGCCCGACTTCGCGCTGACCAAGAAGGACAGGCCGAATCCCGGCAACTGGGTCGGATCCACAATCCCCCAATATGCGGGCTTTGCCTGCAGGCCGGCGTCGAAGAGAAGCGGCTCGTCGAGGTGATTGCAGGGGAAGCCGGAAAGCCAGGTGTCGTCGTCCGCGATCCCCCAGAAAGTAACCGCGCTGAGTTTGCCTTTCAACTGCCGGAGCGCCGTGAAGTACTGGTTGTAGAGCCATCCCTGTTCCGCAATGATGGACGGAGGAACGACTCCGCCGTTGAGGCCATAGTTACTGGCGGCGCAGGCAGCCGGGTTGGAGGTCTGGCCGGTGGTGTAGACGCTCAGGTCCATTTCGGTGATCTGCTGATCGATGCCGGGCACCGCATTGGCAACGGTATTGATGGCATTCACCATGGCGGTGATGGACGGGTAGTTGATGGCGTTGTGCGTCTCGTGGCCGAAGCCATCGATGGGGATGCCGCGGTTTTTCAGATCCTGTAGAACCGTGACGACGCAGGCGAGCCGGTTCGGATCGGCCGTGCTGAAGTCGTTGATGAACAGCTTGGTGCCGGCCGGAGCGAACTGCCGCGCCGCTTGCAATGCAACGTCGATATAGCTCTTACCCAGCACGTTGTAGAACGGGCCGTGCACCAGGCAATCCGGCTGGTTGGGGTCGATCGGCTCGTTCACCACGTCCCACACGTACACCTTGTTGCCGAAGTGCGTCACTTCGTTCTGAATATGCTCCTGGATATTCGCAGTCACCACCGCCTGGTTGGCGGGAGAATTCGTGCCATCGCCGACAGCGTAAGAGGGAGTCTGCGCGCCCGTGGCCCACACCAGATTGTGACCGCGCACCTGCATGTTGTGGCACACGGCCAGGCCGACCTCGTTGTCCGCGGCACCGTAGGTGAAGGTGCCCTTTGTGTTCTCCACCGAGCTCCACTTCATGTCGTTGCCGGAAACGATGCTGTTGAAGTGCTGCGTGAGCAATTGGGCGTGCGGGCCGGAGAGATCGGTGCTGTCGATCTCCGCGCCGACCGGAAAATAATACGACAGCGTCTGGAAGAGCGACGGAAGATTCGTCTGCACGGTAGGCGGTGCGTTGTAGGTGAGCTGGAAGTCGTCGATGTAGAACGAGACGAAATCGTTGCCCGAGGAAGGAAAGGTCTGCAAATAGAGAAATGCCTGGCCGGGGTCGTAGTTACTAGCCATGTTGTAGCCGGTCACCTTGATCTGGTGCCAGTTGCCGTCCGCTACCACGGTCACGCCGGGGAAGCTGGTGACACCCGGAAAACTGGTGGTGCCGGAGAGCGTCACCTGCAAGCTCATGTTGATGATGTGACTCGTTTGGTCCGTGGGCAATAACATTACCCACACGCTGATGGTATATTGCGAGCCGTTGTACATCTTGTTGCTGACGTTGATCTGGGGACCGTCGAAATTGTGGGTACGGTTGGTGATCAGCAGGCTGTGGGTACCGCCATGGGCAGCCGTGGTGCTGTTGGCCACGGTGGCGCCGGCGCGCGAGCTCCAACTGTCCACACCGCCGTCTTCGAAATTCGTGCTGATTCCGGAGTTGTCCTGATTGCTGGGATTGGGCGGCGGCGGCGCGAGTTCGCCGATAACGACGTCATCGATATAGAAGGAGTCCGTCGCACTGCTCGACTGGAAATACAAGGTCAGGCTGGTGGGCGGCCCCGGAGTATTGCTGAAGCTGAATGTACCTTGGACTTTCGTCCAAGCCGTACTCGATAGCGCGGTGGAGGTGGCCAGGTTGCTGAACGCGCCGGAGGTGTTGGCGCAATTGGTCAGCTTCGTGGACATCGTGACCGTGGGGTTGCTGGCGTCCGGAGCGGCGAGCAGGACGTAGGCCGTCACCTGGTAAGTGGCGCCCGCCACGACGTTGTTGATGCCCAGCAGGTTGATGCTGGGACCCATGAAACCGGCGGTCCGGTTGGTGGTCAGCAGGGCGCGCGTGTCGCTGTTCGGATCGAGGACGGGCGGCGCCACGTTCGTCAGCGTGGGAGAACCGAAGGGAGTCCAGCCGTCCAGGCCGCCATCCGCGAAGGTATAGGTCACGATCGGCGTCCCGCCGGGAGGAGGCGCGGTCTGGGTGATCACCACGTTATCGAGATAGAACGAAGTGGCCGACGTGGGGCCTTCCAACTGAGCATAGAGGAGCAACGCTGTTTCGGTAGTGCTGACGGTGTAAGAGCCGCCGATCTGCGCCCACCCGGAAGCACTCACCGCGACCGTGAAGCTCCCGACGGTGTCGAAACAGGTTCCTCCCGAACAGGACGGGTCGCTGCGCTTGATGGTGAAATTGGCGTTGGTGGCGGTCTCACCTGGAGTCAGCATGACGAAGCCCGTAATCGTATATTTGGCGCCCGCCTGCAGAACAGAGGAGACGGAAACGCTAGGGCCGCCCGCGCCACCGCTGCCCGTCGTGGTCAGCAGACTGTGGGTTCCGGATTCCATGGCTGCGGTGCTGTTCGTGGGCGCAGTGGCGCCGTTGAATGACACCCATCCCTGGGTAGTTCCGTCCTCGAAATCATAAGTCGCCACTACCTGCGCGCCGGCACTGCGGAGAGCGCACAGAACGAGACAGAGCATGGTGAATCGCATTACCGCCACGCGGGGCAATCGGGCACGGGAAAAGCACGCATAGGCCGTTGGAAGCGTCATGGTTCCTCCGTCGTCCGGGAAGATCTCTAATTAGTACGACCCGCGAATTATAGCATTCGAAAGGAGGGGCGGTTTGTTTCATTATTTTGAAAAAGCGGGCGATTTGTGCGAATTGGAACGGGTGCGGAAGGAAGGCCAGGTTTACGGCTTGCGCAGGATATAACTTCTCTATCGCTAATCCCACGGTTTGAAAATGCGGACTCCTAGCCTGGCGAAATCCTTTACATTCCGTGCGACCACGGTAAGGTCATGTTCGAAGGCAGTTGCGGCGATCGTGCCGTCCGCCGTATTTAGAGTACCTCCGGCGTAATTCGCTAAATGGTTACCGCGATCTCTCGTCTCGTGCATAAACCAGTAAAGGGCGGCGGGCACCTTGACGCCCCTCTTCATCATGCTACTGCCGAACCAGAACCGACCACTGATGAACCGCCCGAGTTCCACGGGGCTCACCGCTTCAGTAATTATGAAAAAGCGCTGTAACCTCTGCACTCACCCTCGTCGTCCTTAGAATTGAGCCGATGAAAACGGATCAATAACAAGCGGTTACGCTGGCGCTTCATGACAAGCGCATTGATCGGTGTTTTGGCCTGATTTACCCCCAAAAAAACAAATTGGAGAATTGAAACATCATGAAGAAGCTTTGTGTCCTTGCTGTGCTTACTCTGTCCAGTCTCTGCGTTCTGAGCGCCAAGACTTACCAGATCACTCTCATTCATCCCAGCCACATTGGCAGCGTCCAACTGAAGCCTGGTCAATACACCGTGAAACTCCAGGGCGACAACGCGATCTTCACGGACGTAAACAGTGACAAAACCTTCACCGCTCCCGTCAAGGTCCAGGCGACTGAGACGAAGTTCGATGAGACCCAGGTGCAGTCCTCCAGGGACGGCGACGTCGACAAGATCGAAGAGATCGATCTGGGCGGCTCCAAGACCAAGCTCGGTTTCTAATCCCTCCTTCCCCCCTGGCAACCCGGTAAGCAGCGAGCACAATTGCTTCGTGACCCCCGCTATGTATCCTGACGTGGCTGCAGACACGTCGATCTGAGGGGCTCGCTTTTTTCGGGGACTAGCCACTTTGTGTCCGGTTTCCGCATGTTCTGGTGGAGACCGAATGACAGTGAAATGCTTTTCCCGCCCGATCTTCCGAGCCTGCCTGTTTGGCCTGCTCACCTTGCAACTGGTACATGGCGACGACCTCGTCAAACCCGATAAACTTCCCCTGAGCACCTGGCTGCGCGAGGACATGTTCGCCGGCTGGATCGGTCACGACGACGTCACTTTCGAACGCGGCGTGAAGAAGCTCGATCGCTACCTGCTCGACCATCCGGACGATCGCATAGCGCTGGCCTGGCAGTATTCGGTGGACTGTTACCGCATGGTCCAGGCGCGGGCGAAGGGAGACGACGCTGCCTATCGAGCCGCGCTGGCCACCGCCCGTGAACTGCGTCCGCGGATTTTCGAAGGGGAGCCTCGCAATCCTGCCCTGAACATCGTCGTTGGTAGCGTCCTGATCGGCACCCTGTCCAGCGCTGCCGAAACTGACCGCGACTGGATGCTGCGCGATGCCCGCGATCTCCTGAGCAAAGTCCCGGCACTACAGGAGGAGCAGTTCGACCGGCTGCCCGCCCACATGCGGGGAGAAGTCTGGTCGCAGCTTGCGTATGTCTCCGACCGCCTCGGCGACACTGCCGAGCGCGATCGCCTGATCGAGAATATGGTCACACGCCTGGCCGGCACTCCCTACGAAGCGCGGGGGCGCGCATGGCAGAAGGGTTCCCTGGCCCACGAGAAAGAGTACACCTGCATCTCGTGCCATGAGCCCGGCAGGCTTGCCCCCACACTCGCGCGTTTGAACGCATCCGCCCCGCAGTAACACTGCCGCAGGGCCGATTCAACGTCGCATTACTGCCGCACGACAAAGCCGTTTGGCAGAACCGCTTCTTCGGGGCCGGTGGTCACCAGCACCGTGCGCGGCCCCAGCGTCGCCAGGGGCGCCACAGATAGCTGCGCGGTGAGGGACGTGGCACTGGTCACCGCCACGTTGCTTACTGTGATGCCGGCGCCCATGTTGACCTGCGTCACTCCTGCCGCGAAGTTGGTGTTCTGCCCCGCGATCGTCACGGTAGCCGTTTGTCCGGGCGCCGCGCTGGCCGTCGAGATCCAAACCACTGCCGGCGCCGCCGACGGAAGCAACTGATTGAACTCTCCCCGCATGATGAACACTGCCATCTGGCCTCGCGTCACGGGGTCGGATGGACAGTAAGTAGTCGCGGAACACCCCGACGTGATTCCGAGCTGCTTCATCTTCTGAATCCACGGAAAGTAGGGGTGGCTCGACGGGACATCGCTGAAATAGGCATCGGCCGGATAGCTGGAGGGCGTGGCAACGCCATAGCGGGCGCGAATGATCAGCACCGCCATGATGCCGCGGGTGATCGGCGTATCGGGACAATACTGATTGGTTCCGCACGGCACCGCGATTCCCAGATCCTGCAGCTTCTGAATCCACTTGAAAAACTGGTAATTCGCCGGCACGTCGTTGAAGTAGGGCGTGGAGGTGTAGGTGAAGTTGTCGCTCCCCATCACCGACCGCACGATGAAGACCGCCATCTGCCCGAGCGTGATGTTGTCGTTCGGACAATAGCCGGGCGGAGTAGCCTGGCACCCCGAGGTAATCGTCGATTCGCGCAGCAGATCGATGGCGGGCAGGAAAGCATCCGTGGGGTCGACATCCGCAAAGGGTGGTTGGATTACGGTCGAATCCGCGGCTACACTATACGCCAGCCCTATCCCTCCCGACACGCTGACCTCGTTGTAATTAATCGAAGGTGCGGGAGTGGCTGCGTCCACACTGACCGTGAGAGTGACTGGAGGGTAACTGCCGCCGGCGGGTAGAGCATCGGAACGGGTGCAGTACGGAAGGGATGAAATGCCGGATACGTTGCACGTCCATCCCGGTCCAGTCATGGCCGTGGGCGTAATCCCCGTAGGCGGAAAATCATACACCCAGAAAGCGCCTGCGGGTATGTCGCTGGCGCCGCTGTTCTGTACCGAGATGGTATAGGCGGCAATGGGTTGTCCCTGCGTGAAATTGCCGGTGTGGGAAAGCGTGGTCACCACCGAATCGAAGATCTGGACCTCCGCCAGGCTTAGGAAGTCCGTCCCGCTGAGTTGTACGCGTACATAGCCTCCGGTCGCGTTCACCGGGATCGTGGTGGAGGGGTTGGGTGCGGTGATCTGGTGGCTGCTCCAGGTCCCCGCACGATTCTGCAAGGTAGCGGGCGTGTCGTTGGCCTGGAAGGGCGTATCCGAGACAAATACCCAATAGTCGGAAAGCCGTGAAGCGCAGCAATCCGTCCGATTCCAGATTCTGATGGCGCCGATAGCGCGGGATAGGCCAAGATTCACCTGCCACCAGGGATTCGCCTCCTGGTTGGTCGTCGCCACCGAATTATCCGAGAAATTACCATCCGTACTTCCGTCGATGGCCGCAGCGGCGCTATAGGGGTTGTTCGAAGATCCAGCCGGACCCGCAAATGTGCTGCTTTGCGTCGCCTTTGCCAAAGTGTAGTTCGCGACGTTCGTAGCTCCCCCGGGCGAAGACACCGTGAACGTGGTGACCACGGTATCGTTGGCCGCATCGATTTCCGGCACCGAGTGGTCATAATTCACATCAACTTCTAGAGTGTGAGTTCCCGGCGTGGCAGCCCAATAAGTCCCATACGAATACCACAGGGTTGGCGCCTTATAGACGTATTCGTAGGTATATGTGGAATAAGGCTGGCCGTCCAGCAAGAACTTCACCGGCAGTCCTCCGAAGGAACCCGTTCCCGTGAACTGGCAATTGACAGCCAGCAGCACAAATTGACCAGGCGTGGGATTGGGCACTGGTGTGAAGGAACTGTTTACGACATAGGCACTCTGGGCAACGATATCCAGGGTGGGCGTGGAACCCGGCGGGAAGACCGTGAACGCGATCGAGACACCGTTATTAGATTCGCTGATCTCCGCCACCGAACTGGCATAATCGAGAACCCATTGGAGTGTGTGTCCTCCGAGAGTGGCAGTCCATCCCGGACTGCAGGTCAGAGTCCCGCTATTGGGAACCGCCACCGGACCGGTCGAACCGGAACAATAAACCGATCCATCCAGAAACGCCTGATAGGTGACCGCCACCGGACCGCCTGTCCCGGTAATTTGCCAATCGAGAGCCAACAACACCGTTTGGCCCGGCGCCGGAGTCGAAACCACGACGCCTGCCGCAGTTTTCAGATACGCGTGCTGGGCAACGATGTCCAAAGTGGGCGTCACCACCGTAAACGAGGTCGTGATGGAGTTGTTGCTTTTCGTGGTCTCCGAAACGGCATTGTTGTAGTCGAGGTCCCACTCGAGCGTGTGGTTTCCGGCCGTCGCCGACCATCCCGAGCCGCAAACGAAACTGGAGCTGATGGGTGCGGAGATCTGGCTGGCCGAACCCGTACAATACACATTGCCATCCAGCAGCGCCCGATAGGCAAAGGCGACCCCCGAACCTGTGCCCGTGATCTGCCAATCCACCGCAAAGTACAGAATCTGGCCGGTCACCGGCGTTGTCACCAGCGAGCCTCCAGAAGAGGAACTTTTCAGATAGGCACGAGTGACCGCGATGTCCAGTGATGCCGAAAACAGGGGCAGCGTCGTCGCCGCGAGGAGCCCCGCGATGCTGATTCGTCCAAGTAGAAAACGCATTCTTTGCATTCACCCCGATATTATATTCGGATCTAATAGTCCGATTATTCGAGGCCGGAGTCAAGGAATGCCGGTGCTTAGCTTACCTTACTGCAGTACTATAGACTCGTGCTCTGACGCTGTGATGCGGGCCGGCAATCACTCCCTCACGGTCGTGGCTCGTGACCTGCCCCAATACGTTCGCCCGATACGTGTGCTTGCGAGCCGCGCGCGTCAGCAAGCGATGCCTCATCGTATGTGGGGCAGGCGCTCCCGGATTTTTCTCTCTCGCTCGTTGCTCGTACAAATGCTTACTGATTGGCGAAGATTTGCACTTCCGCCAGACTCAGAATATTCGGCGTACTGAGCTGGATCCGCACGTACCGCCCCTGCGTACTCACAGGAATCGTCGCCGACGGACTCGGCGCCGACGTCTGATGATTCGCATACGTCCCCGCTCGATTCTGCAGCGTCGTGGGCGTATCTGCAGCTTGGAACGGCGTGTCCGAAATGAAGATCCAGTAGTCACTCAATCTGCTCCCGCAACAGTCCGTGCGATTGTAGATCGTCATCGTACTTACCGCCGTCGACACCCCCAGATCTACCTGCCACCACGGATTGTTCTCCTGATTGGTCGCCGTCACCGACCCATCGAAGAACGCGCCGTCCGTGTTCCCGTCGATCGCCGACGAGGCTCCGTCCGTGAGGTATCCCGGGAAGGTCGTACTCTGGCTCGCCACCTTCCCCAGAGCTACATTGGTAGGCGTCGTCGCCGCCAAACTCCCGAATACCTGCACCTCCGCCAGACTCAGGATGTTCGTCCCGCTGAGCTGGATCCGCACATACCGCCCCTGCGCCGTCAGCGATATCGTCGCCGACGGACTCGGCGCTGACGTCTGATGACTGGCGAAAGTCCCCGCCCGATTCTGCAGAGTCGTGGGCGTATCGCTGCTCAGGAACGGCGTGTCCGAGATGAAGATCCAGTAGTCGTTCAATCGGGTGCCGCAGCAATCCGTGCGATTGAAGATCGAGATCGAGCTGACCGCCGCCGAAGCTCCCAGATCTACCTGCCACCACGCATTGGAGTCGGTATTCGTGGCCGTTACCGAGCCGTCGAAGTAGTTCCCGTCCGTGTTCCCGTCAATCGCCACATTCGCGCTCGGACTGCCAGGGTACGAGCTGCTCTGCGTCGCGATCTTACCCTGCGACACATTAGTGGAGGGCGGTCCGCTTCCGAAGACTTGCACTTCCGCCAGACTCAGGTAGTCCTGACCACTCAGTTGTACCCGCACGTAGCGCCCCTGCGCGCCGAACGGGATGCTCACCGACGGATTGGGTGCACTGGTCTGATGGCTCGCGACCGTCCCCGCACGATTCTGCAGCGTCGCCGGGGTATCGGTAGGCAGGAAGGGAGTGTTCGAGACGAACACCCAGTAGTCGCTCAATCGCGTGCCGCAACAGTCGGTGCGATTCCAGATCGTCACGGAGCTGATCGTCGCGACGCTCCCCAGATCCACCTGCCACCACGCGTTGAGGTCCGGATTCGTGGCGGTCACCGAGCCATCGAAGAAGGCCCCGTCGGTATTCCCATCCACCGCCACTCCTGCACCGGGCGCTCCCGACAGTGTGCTGCTCTGCGTGGCCACCTTACCCTTCGACAGATTCGTGGGCGTAGGCGAGCCACCGGTGCCCGACACCATCACCTCGGCGAGACTCAGATAATCGGTGCCCGTGAGTTGTACCCGCACATACTGCCCAGGCGCACCACCCACGTTAATCGTGGTGGATGGATTGGGAGCGCTGGTCTGATGGCTGGCAAAAGTTCCCGCCCGATTCTGCAGCGTGGCAGGCGTATCGGTGGCGAGGAAAGGCGTGTTGGAAACGAATACCCAGAAGTCGCTCAGTCGCGTGCCGCAGCAATCGGTGCGGTTCCAGATGGTGATGCTGTTGATGGTCGCCGAAGAGCCCAGATCTACCTGCCACCAGGCATTGGTATCGGGATTGGTGGCGGTCACCGAGCCATCGAAGAAGGCGCCATCGGTATTCCCATCCACCGCCGCCGACGGGCCTGAACTGCCCGACAGCGTACTGCTTTGCGTGGCGGTCCGGCCCAGCGCCAGGTTGGTGCCTCCGCCCAGCGCGTTACTCAGTGAGAAGGTGGTGGAGAGTCCTCCCACCGTGGCGGTCACGGTATAGCTGCCGACGATGTTGTTGGCTGTCGCCGTCACGCCCGCCACGCCGAAGGAGTTGGTGACGGCGGTCGTGCTCGATAGAGACGCACTGGCGCCGCTGGTGGGAGCGCTAAAGGTCACGGTCGCGCCGGTCACGGGGTTCCCGCTGGCGTCCTTCACGAGGGCCTGTAGAGGATTGGGGAATGGAGACCCCAGCAAGGCGACTTGTGGCGTGCCGCCGCTGGCGGTGATACTGCCGGGCGCAGCGGAGGTGTTGGTCAGCGAGAAAGCTACCGAAAGCGTACCGATGCTGGCCGTCACCGAGTAACTGCCGGCCGTGTTATTCGCAGTGGCCGTTACGCTGGCAACGCCCGCGCTATTGGTCACGGCAAAATTGCTCGACAAGACGGCGCTGGCCCCGGAGGCCGGCGCTGCGAACGAAACATTAGCGCCGCTCACCGGATTCCCAGCCGTATCTTTCACGGTGACCTGCAAAGCAGAGGGGAAGGTAGTGCCCAACAACGTGGCTTGCGGCGTGCCTCCGGAAGCCGTGAGGCTGGCGATCGCGGTATTGGTCAAGTTAAACGTCGCCGTCAGCCCCTGATAAATCGCCGACACAACATAGCTGCCGGCAAGGGTATTGGCCGTCGCGTTCACGGTGGCAATTCCGGACGCATTGGTGAAGACAGTGATGCTCGAAAGAGTTGCGCTCGCGCCCACCGGCGGCGCCGCAAAGGTAATGAGCGCGTTCGGCACGGGGGCCCCATTGCTCACCAGTGTGACTTGCAGCGGAACGGGGAAAGCGGTCCCCACGAAGGTGGATTGCGGCGTGCCTCCGGAAGCCGTGAGGATTGTACCTGCCACCACCCCCAGGAAGACGGTTACGGTGCCGTTGGCGGCGACTCCGCCATTGGTGTTGGCGGTGATGATGTCCGGCATGCCGTCGCCGTTGAAGTCGGCTACGGCGAGGCCCACCGGCGGCTTGGGAGGAATGAAGGTCGCCGGCGGCTGGAAGGTCCCATCGCCGTTGCCGTAAGTGACAAACAGGTTGTTGGCGTTGACGCCTGCGAGATCCGGCAGATTGTCGCCGTTGAAATCGCCGGCCACGGTGCCAAGCGTGGACTGGGCTGCGGACGACTGGAAGGTCCCATCGCCATTGCCCAACAGGATAAAGCTTCCGCGCGGACCGGTCACGCTGATGTCCGCCTTGCCATCATTATTGAAGTCGGCAGTGGTCAGAATGCCCGAGAGGTTGGCCTGCACGCTGGCCAGCGACAATGCCACCGGCCCATTCTGGAACGTACCATTGCCGTTCCCCAGCAGGATTTGCAGGCTGCTGCCGGCGGGCGCCCACACGCCGAGATCGGCCTTGCCATCGCCGTTAAAATCTCCTACCACTACCGAGGAGGGGTTCGCCAGATTGGGGAGACTGACCGGCGCATTGAAGCTGCCATCGCCCTTGCCGATCATAATACTGAGACCCGCACCGCCCACCACCAGGTCGGCGATGCCGTCGCCATTGAAATCGGCCACCGCGATGGAAGTGGGGCTGCCGCCAGTGGGATAGGCCAGTCCCGAGCGGAAAGTCCCATCGCCGTTGCCCAGCAGAATGCTCACGGTGCTGTCGCCGAAGTTGGTGACAGCAAGGTCGGATTTGCCATCGCCGTCGAAGTCTCCCACCGCGACGGCTGTGGGTCCTGTACCCACAGGGTAAATGACTGGCGCCTGGAAAGTGCCGTCTCCTTTACCCAATGCGACGGTCACGGTAGCAGGTCCGTTCTGTCCGCCCGGCAGCGTGATATCGGCCTTGTTATCGCCATTGAAGTCTCCCACCACTACGGAAGTGGGCGCGGCAGGCGCGATACTCACGGGAGTTTGCGCCAGGAAGCCCACGCCGCCGCCATTCGCCTTTACCGTTTCCACGATGGTGTTGGAAGTGGTGGCCATGAAATTGGGGTCTCCGCTGTAAAAGGCCGAGATTCTGCGGGCGCCCATCGGCAGCAGGATGGTAGTTAACGAGGCCGTGCCCGAAGAGAGCGGCTTGGTTCCCAGAATGGTCACCCCGTCGTAGAACGTGACCTTTCCGGTGGCCGTGGCCGGCGCTACCGTAACCGTGAGTGTCACCGGGCCGCCGAAGGTGGAGGTATTGGAAGGCGACGAAAGGCTGACGGAAATCGGATTGACGTTGGAGAGCTGGAAGCTCGCCGTTAAGCCTAAGGCACTCGCGGTAACCGTATAAGAGCCGGCGACATTATTCGCGGTGGCGGTCACACTGGCACTGCCCGTAGTATCGGTCGCCACGACCGAGGACGAAAGCGCCGCCGAAGCGCCGCTCGTGGGAGCGGTAAAGGACACCAGAACGCCGCTCGCCGGATTGCCGGCCGAGTCGGTGAGCGTCACCTTCAACGGCAGCGGGAAGGCCGTACCGACAGTGGTGGACTGGAGCGTCGAGGGAGTCGCCGTGAAGACCGAAGGCGCCGCCACCAGGTTTGTCAGCGAGAATGCCCCGCTCAATCCCAGAGCCGATGCCGTCACTGTGTAGCTGCCGCCGGTGCCGTTTGCGGTGGCGACCACGGAAGCCACGCCCGCGGAATTGGTCACCGCCGTACCGCTCGACAGCACGGCGCTGGCGCCTGACGAGGGCACGGAGAAGTTCACCGTCACCCCGCTCACCGGCGTCCCGCCATCCATCACCGTCACCTGCAGCGGAAAGGCGAACGACGTCCCGGTCACCGCCGATTGCGGCGTGCCTCCGGTGACGGTCAAGTTCAATGTGGTGCCCTGCAACGTGCTCAGAGTGAATACCGATCCATCGGTGGTTTGCCCGGCAAAGGCGACATCGGTCTTACCATCGCCGTTGAAATCGCCCGCCGCCAGCGAATACGGCCGCACGCTGATGGGGAAATTGGTGGCCGCCTGGAAAGTCCCATCGGTATGCCCCAAAAGGACGCTGACACTCGGACTGCCGCCGATATTGCCGACCAACAGGTCGGAAACTCCGTCTCCGTTGAAATCGGCAATCGCCACAGACTCGGGAGTCAATCCGGCAGGATAGTTGACCGGCGCCAAAAAGGTTCCGCCGGCGCCGGCACTGAGCAGGACGCTCACATTATTGAAGAAGGTGTTGGAAACCGCTTGGGTGGTATCGGGATTGACCGTCACCAGGTCGGCGTAGCCGTCCTGGTTGAAGTCGCCCACGGCCAGCCATGTGGCGATGCCGGGGATCGAAAAGTTCACCGGATTCTGAAAGGTCGCATTGCCATTGCCCAGCATCAGGCTCACGACTTTGGTAAAACCACTGGCGGTGACGAGATCCGCCTTGCCATCGCCGTTGAAGTCGCCGACCACCACGAAGATGGGCGAAGGTCCGGGGGACAGGCTGAGCATCGGCTGCAGGGTGCCATCGCCATTGCCTATCAGGAGTCCCAGATTCTGGTTGGCCACGACCAGGTCGAGTTTGCCATCGCCGTTGAAGTCGCCGACCGCGATCGAGGAACGGCCGCCCGCATTGGTGGGAATCGAGTAGGTAGTGCCGGGCCCTTGAAACGTTCCGTCGCCATTGCCCAGCAAAATGTTCACGAGGCCGTTGTTGCTGTCCTCGACGGCGAGATCGATCTTGCCGTCACCGTTGAAATCGCCGGCGGCCAAGGCCACAGGGCTGACGTGAAAAGCGCCCGGGAAAGTAAACGACAGTTGGAAGGTGCCATCGCCCGCACCCAGGAAGACCTGGGTGGACTGTCCGGACTCACCGACCGCAACGTCGGCCTTGCCATCTCCGTTGAAATCGGCCACCACGACATTGGTGCTGGGCACGATGGGGGTGCTGAAGCCTGCGGCAAAGCGGAGGACGGGCTGCGAGATCACCGCTTGCGAGACCAGATTGGAAACCCCCACGCCGCTCGAAGTGCCCGTGAACAGGGCCCTGAGTTTGCGGGTCCCACCCGGCAGCAGGGTGTTATCGGCGGGCAGCGCAATGGTGGAAATGGTTGCCTTTCCGGCGACCACCGGAGCGATCCCCACGACGTTGACGCCATCGTAGAACGTAACGTGGCCTGTGGCCGTTGAGGGCGTCACGGTCGCGGTCAACACCACGGGCGCGCCGAACCGCGACGGGTTCGGCGAACTGGTGAGGAGCACGCTCTGCGCCTGCAGCAGTTGCGCCAGCGCGGCCAGAAGAAACAGCGGCAGAATCAGGTTACGCGATCGCATGGCAGACATCTTAGTGATTGGTTGAAAGGATTCCATTTGGGGGCCCATTGATGTTAAGGATATCGCTAATCTTTTAAGTGTAAAGTGCGTAAAAAAGCACAAAGGACGCAAGATCACGGTCATAGCGGCGGATGTCAGGTGGCAGCGTGGCACAAAACTCTTGTTAGGACTTTTCGGGCGTCCACCAAAGTCTGCGGGGTTCCGAGCAAGGCTGGTGCGCATTAGGTACACGCATTGGTGTCCGGCTATAAGCCCAAACAGATTCAGTTGGTTAGCGGAGTCGAGTGATTCGTCGATGGAGTCTGTTGGCTGAAGGGCCCGCAAAATGGGCGTTTTCTCAAAAAAGCGTAACGCTGAAAATCTGTAGAACCTGTAAAGACTAAGTCCCAGCCGCAGGCGCTTGCGGACGATGGCCACCTGCACATAAACGGACACGGCGATCCAAATTTGGGTCTTGACCGCGTTCTGGCTGGTGTCGAAGAACACCTTGATCCGCAGGTGTTGCTTGATCCACTTGAAGAACAATTCGACTTGCCAGCGGCACTTGTAGATCTGAGCGATCGTCACTGCCGGGAGAGTGAAGTTGTTGGTCAGGAACTTGAACCGCTTTTTCGTCTGCAGTGGATACGGCAATCGCGGTGGACATGTTGCGGGTGTTCGCCCTGCTGGCCGGATACCATCAGTACTCGGACACCATGGGGCACGGCAAGCACTTCGAGGTCATCGTCCGCGCCTGGCGGCCGGCCACCATAGCGGCCAAAACCGGCGAGAGGGAGGAAACGCTATGATCGAAGTGATGGCAACGGTCCGCATTACGGAAGCCGAACTCGCCCGCGACATCCACGCGGTGCTGGCCCAAGTCCAGGAAGGCGTCGAGGTGATCGTGGAGCAGAACCATCGCCCCGTGGCCGTCATCAGGACGCCCCAGGGTCCAGGCCGGAAAATCAGTGAGTGCATCGCGCTGATGCCCGCCGACTCCACGGCGACCATCGATCCCGACTTCGCAAAGGATGTCGAAGCGGCTATCGCTGCCCATCGAGAGCCGCTGGAGCCGCCCGCTTGGGATTAATGCTCGACTCGACGGCCGCCGTCGCCGCCGAACGCCAGGGCAAGAACGCCCGCCAACTTCTCGAAACGTGCCTTGGAAACATGCGGGAAAGTACACGCTGAAGCTATGTATGCGAGGCAGAATCAAGCGGAAAAGAAGCAGCCCCTGTCTCTTATTGAGCGCCGCGGGACAATAACATCGTCTTCAACGTGTGGAAGATGATGTAAGTGTCCATGCTGAAGGACATATTCTTGATATAGAACAGATCGAACTCCAGCTTCTCGATCGTATCTTCCAGAGTGTCACCGTATTTATAGTTGATCTGCGCCCAGCCGGTAATTCCGGGCCGGACACAGTGCCGTTGGCGGTAATAGGGAATCCGCGCCGAGAGCGTCTTGACGAATTCCGGGCGCTCCGGACGCGGGCCGACGATCGACATCTGCCCTTTGAGCACGTTGAAGAGCTGCGGCAGCTCATCCAAGCGGAGCTTGCGGATGATGCGGCCCACGCGGGTAATCCGGGGATCGTCTTTCGTAGCCCAGACGGCGCCGCTGCCCGCCTCGGCATCGGCCCGCATGGAGCGGAATTTGTACACCGTAAACGGCACGCCGTCGATGCCGACGCGGATCTGCCGGTACAAGACCGGGCCGGGGGAGGAGAGGCGCACCGCGATGGCAACGATCAGCATCAGGGGCGCCGTGACCACTACGCCCACCGCCGCCACCACGATGTTCGAGATGCTTTGATACACCACGGTCTGCCGGCGCGGTCCCAACTCGCTTGAATAAATCAGGTGGGAGGGGCGCAGATACTTGACGCAGACTCGTCCGCAAACCCGCTCGTAAGTGGTGGCGACTTCCTCGATGATGTTACCGCCGAAACGCAGTTCCAGCAGCTCATTTACCGGCAGGTGGTTCCGCCGCTCGGACATGCCCACCACAATATGGCTGGGATGCGTGGCGTTTACGATCTCCCGCAGCGAGGCCATGGAGCCGAGCACTTTGCCGCCGGGAAGCGGCTCTTCCGGATGGGCAAAATCGCCGACATATCCGGTGATCTCCAGGCCCTTCTCGGGATGCTTGCCGATGTAGCGGGCAATGTCCATCAGCAGCGGGCTGTCTCCCACCATCAGGAGATGGTCCCGGCCGACCACGCGCACCACGTAGATGCTGAATACGTTGCGCCAGATGAAGATGGTGATCATCGCGATGGAGCTTCCGAGCGCCATGACGCGCAGGGGAATTCGCATCCCGGGGTTCACGTAACTGACCAGGCCCTGGACCAGAAACGTGATCCCCATGATCAGGCAGAGCTGCTGCAGCAGGGCGATGTTCGACTTGATGTGGATTTCGGTGTAGAGGTCGTGCAGATAGATACCGATCAAAATGCTGACCACGACCAAGGCAAGGCTCGTCAACCCACCCTCGTACAGCAGGTAATCTCCGGGATCGGCGGGAAGCAGAATATAGCTGGAGAGGATGAACGCTCCAGTTACCAGCAGAATCTCAGAGATCAGCAGGGCAAGGGTTGCAACGGGTACGAAGACTCGAAATAGACGAATCATCCAAGCGGGACCGGGCCTTACACCGAATATCGGCTCCCACATTATAACCGCATTGACCGGTATTTCCCTCCCAAGCGGGACGGCCGCAAGGAGTATAAAAGCACTAATCCAAAGGCTGAGTCCTGGGGCTATCTTCGGGCGTGACTTACCCTCCAAAGTTCCGTAACTGGAAAGGGCGCTCCCTTCCCGAATCCCCCAAATTCGGGAATTGAGCAGCCCGGAACGAGGGCCAATTAGGCAGAGCAACAATTCCGCTATCGCGGTGAAGGACCCGGACCGACAGCGGGTACAGAGCCACTAGTGGGTTCTAAACCCACTGTGGGCTCTGTACTCACCGTAACGTATCGACGCTCATTACCGGAGCCGCCCCAGAATTGCCGGATACCGGGCCCCTGGGGTATTGTACCCACAGGGGGTACGATTCACACGGTGGGCATGAAACCCTCAGCCCACTTCCCTGCCCCAGCCGGTCACGGCTTTGCGGTGCGCCACGTTACTATGTTCCGGTGTCCGCCAAACGCGCTCTCATAACGGGGATCACCGGCCAGGACGGCTCGTATCTTTCCGAATTCCTGCTGGCGAAAGGGTACGAAGTCCACGGTATTGTACGCCGCGTGGCGCTGGAAGACCCGGCCAACCGCCTTTCGCGGATCCACCACATCCGGCCGCGGCTCAAACTGCATGCGGCGTCGCTCGAAAGCTATGCCAGCATCCACCGCGTCGTCCACGAGGTGCAGCCCGGCGAGTGCTACCACCTGGCCGCCCAGAGCTTCGTCAGCTACTCCTTCGACGACGAGTTCTCTACCCTGAACGCCAACATCAACGGAACCCATTTCCTGCTGGCCGCGCTCAAGACGCTCTCTCCGGAGACGCGCTTCTATTTCGCCGGCTCGAGCGAGATGTTCGGCATGGCGGAAGAGGTGCCGCAGAACGAGCGGACGCCGTTTCATCCCCGCTCCTCCTACGGGATCAGCAAGGTGGCGGGCTTCCACCTGACCCGAAATTACCGGGAGGCGTACGGGATGCACGCTTCGAGCGGGATCCTGTTCAATCACGAATCGCCGCGGCGCGGATTCGAATTCGTCAGCCGTAAGATCAGCGCCGGGGTGGCGCGGATCTTGGCCGGCAAGGAGAGCGAGTTGTGGCTGGGCAATCTCGACGCGCAGCGGGATTGGGGGCATGCCCGGGAATATGTCGAGGCGATGTGGCTGATGCTCCAGCAGGACGTGGCCGACGATTACGTGGTGGCGACCGGAGAGTGCCATTCGGTGCGCGAATTCGCGGAGCGCGCATTTGCCCGCGCCGGCCTGGACTACTGCCACTACGTGAAGAGCGATCCCGAGCTGTACCGGCCTGCGGAGATCAATCTTCTGAAAGGCGATGCCGGCAAGGCGGGACGGGTATTGGGGTGGCGCCACCGGGCCGGTTTCGATCAACTGGTTTGCGAAATGGTGGAGGCGGACTGCCGCAATTTAGGGCTGATTTCCGCGCTAAAACCCATGGGTATTTGATTAAAACCCATGGGTTTTAACCGGAATGTGCCCCCCTTTACGCCGAAGCCTCCCGATGTGCCAAAATTGAGGGTGATAGCTTTGGTTACCACTCTGACAGCTCGACATCGACGCATCCTGTCTGGTCTATCCCATGACGATCTGTTGTGGGAGGTGCCGGGACAACCTTACTTCACGCAATTCAACGAGCGCACGGGAAAGCAGATCCGGGTGCGGGTCGAGACTCTCGAACAGATGGAAGAGCTGGGCTTGATCCGGCGGAACCGGCAATCGCAATCGGCCCACAAGCTCGACTTCTGGGAAATCACGGCGCTGGGGCGGGAGACGCTCCAGATGTTCGCGGCGGACCGCAAGACGGCATCCTCCGATCGTGCTGCCTCCGCAATGCCGCGCAATCGCAAGTCTGCATAAAATCCCCGTTCCAGATTAGGATTGCCAACCAGCGAACGGGGCTGCTGACGCCCGGGAGTACGCCTCCCGTGTTTTTCATTTTTCTGCAGAAATCGTGCTGCTATTTACCGATTTGGCGAAAATGTCCATAGTTTTGTTTTTTTCTGATTTCCTCTTGCACTATGTCTAGGTTTGACGCTACCATCTACTGGAATCAGGATGCAGCGCAAGAGGTCCATTCACCATCTCACAACTGCCCAAGTCGCCCGACTTTTGGGTGTTACGAAGAAAACTCTCTATAGGATGCTCCAGGACGGCAGGATCCCGGAGCCAGTGCGTAATCCGGACAACAACTATCGACTTTGGATTCCTCAGCAAATTGAGGCGATCCGGCAGGAGCTTGCCAAGTGATCCGTTTAACAATTGGAAACCAACGGGGCGGAACCGGCAAAACCACAACTGCGGTCACGCTAGCCCGGCTCTGGGCGGAACGCGGTTTGCGGACGCTACTGGTGGATGCCGACCCGCAAGGCTCGATTGGCTCGATCCTGCGAGTGAAGCCGGAGTTGTACCTCAACGACTTCCTTTGGAACAAGCGCCGCCTGGCGGATTGCGTCATCCAGCCGGTGAAGAACCTGGACGTGCTGTGCAGCAATCGCGACACGCTGGAAGCCGAGCAGCGGGCCACCGGCACCATCGGCCGCGAGCGCATCTTCGAAAACATTTTTCAGCCGATCGAAGATCATTACGACGCGATCCTGATCGATATCGGCCCGTCGCTGAGCCTGATGCAGATCTGCGCCATGGTGTACACGACGGACTACGTGATCCCCATCTCGATGGATGCGCTCAGCGTGACGGGAGCCACGGCGTTCTTTAATACGGCCCAGCAATTGGAGGTTCAGATCCGGAAGTCGTGCCGGTGCACGGGACTTCTGCCGACCATCGTGGACCACCGGTATCAGAATACCGAGATGGTCATGAAGATGATCGATTTGATCAGCGAGAACTACAAGGTGCCGGTCTTCCCGGGAATCCGCACGGATTCGGTGGTCGCCAAGGCGATCCGGCAGCGGCAGTTCATCGCGGATGTAGATCCGAAAGCGAAGTGCCTGGAGGATTACCGGGTGGTTTCGGATCGGATCCTGGCCGCATACCGGTCCCCGACGGAGAAGCCCACGAATGTCGGCCAACAAGAAGCGACGCAAGTTGCCTGAGGAAGACCTCGCAGCTGCCGTCGCCGAAATCATAAACAGTCCGATAACGAGATCGAATCTCAGCTTCTTGCGGCCGCTGCCCGTCGCGCCGGAAGAGGAAAAGGCCAGCCCATCACCCACCGGTCTTGAGGCAAAACCCATGGGTGTTGAGACATCACCCCTGGGTCATATCCCAACACCCACCGGTCGGGCAGTCGACCATCCTATTCCTCAGGCACCCGTAACCAGCGCTCCCCTTCCTTACCAGACTCCGGTACGGCCGGCAGATCCGATCGAAATACCTAGGGGTGCTGGCGCAACACCCATGGGTTTTGAGCTAACGCCCCCTGGTTTAGAAGCGCCTGAACGACCTCCTCTATGGGCGCCCTCGTCTTCCGCCAGGACCCTCTGGCAGGCAGAAGGCTATGGCGCCTTCATCGAACCATCCCGGGTCCGGCGGATCAGCCAGGCGCAGGACGCGCTCTCGCTGGTGGAAGAGAAAGTCTACAATCTGCTCTGGGGGACGAAGAACCAGCGGAAAGATGAATTCCGCCTGGTCCACTACAGCCTGCAGCGCATCGCGTCGGAAGCGCGCATCAATATCAAGACAGTCCGCGAGCTGATCCCGCGCCTGATCGAGAAAGGCTTCATCCACATCGAACACGAAGCCGACGCCCGCCGCAATATTCCTACCTTATATAAGGTGTCGAGCTACGCCGCGGTGCTCAACGATCAACGACGCCGCGGCCGGCTTTACGCCGCCAAAACCGGCAAGGGAGTCGTGTATGTCCATTCGGTCTCGGCGTCACTGTCGCCACAAGATCCTTCGGACACCTCAACACCCATGGGTTTTGAGCCACAGCCCGTGGGTCTACGGCCCATAGGTTTTGAAACAAAACCCACTGGAGCAGCACCCATGGGGGCTATGGGTGTTGGGGTCTCAAAACCCATGGGTCCTGTTGGTAGCCCTTCTATATTAGGCATTTATACAGACAATAAAGACAGACAACCGACGTCGGCGGCGACGTTTTCGGCCCTGGTGCGCTGCATTCAGGACGTTCTCGGAGCGGAACCCGATACGGCACTCCTCAACAGCCTGATCGAAGCCTGCCACCAGAACGCCATCCTCACCACCGGCGAACCGGCCACCGAGGACGAACTCCTGTATTTCGCCAACAGCAAGGCGCGGGTGATTTTCAAGTCGCCGAACATCCGGAACCATCTTGCGGTCCTGCGAAAGGCGGTTCCCGAATGTTTCCTGGGGGAAAGCTTTCGGGCCTACCGGACGGCGGCGGCGGTGCGCAAGCAAAGACAGGCCGATGCCGAACAGCGGACGGACGCCGAACAGGCGCAGCGCCAGCGCGAGGCGGACGAGGCCGAAGCCCGTTACGCGCTCTGGGCCAGGATCAGCGAGGCCCACAAGGATGAGCGCGGCTACGACATGCTGGCGATCGCCGGTGATCCGGATCTCGACCGGCAGGGCAGGGAACAGGCCGAGCGCCTGATGGAGCGCCTCGGCCGGTATACCCGCTCTGGCCTTTAGAGCCTCCAGAATGCCCCGGGGAGGGCAAAATGGGGCTGGGATGCCTATTTGAGGCCCCGGCCATTGTCCAGGGCTTGGGAATGGGCGTAGAAAGCTCAAGTCAGAATTGGTGGACACCGGCGAAAAGTCTCGACAGGAGTGGTCGAGACGGCAAACAGGAGTGTTTGCGCCACAACTTAGTGAGATTACTGACTAAGTTGTCAGTTTTGTATTTACTAAGTAGATCTGACCGGAAATAATGGTTTTGGAGAGCCCCTGGGCCTTGTACCCGGCGCTGCGCCACAACTTAGTCAGATTACCGATTCAGTTGTCAGTCTTACTAAGTCGATCTGAACCAGAAACAATTTGGAGATGGCCCCTTATGTGCTAGGAACCCTGACGGAGGAGAGAAGACTGTATGTTCCTGGCGTTGTTTTTCGTACTTCTGGTGGTCTGGGCGGTGTCGTTCGTGGCCTTTCACGTGGCGGGTGGTCTGATTCATCTGCTGTTGGTCCTGGCCGTCGTTTCCATGGTGTTGCACTTGGTGAGGGGCAGAAGCGCCGTATAGCCTGGGCTTTGGTTACAAGGGCAGGAACCGGCTGGAGCTGTCTTCGGGCCGGGCGTGGAGGTAACGCCCGGTGGTGGTGATGCTGGCATGTCCCAAAGTGGTCTGCACCAGGTGAATCGGCGCCCCGCGGTCGAGGGCGTGCGAGGCGTGGGCGTGACGGAGCCAGTGTGGGGAGACAGGGAGATGGATGCCGCCGCGGATAGCTGCCCGCCGCACGATTCGCAGGATCGCCAGGGGACGCAAACGGCCGCCGTTTTTAGCTTTCCGGGAAGGGAAGACCGGGTCGGACAGTGCGGCATCTTCACGCAAACCCTGCAGTAGTTTCCACACGGAGAGGGGCAGTGGAATGGCCCGGGTGACGCCGCCTTTGCCGAACACGGTGATCTGCCCGCTATCGCCTTTAGCTTGCAGATCCCTCCAGGAAAGCCCGCATACTTCGCTCACCCGAATTCCGGACGCGTAGAGGAGCATCAGTAGCGCACGGTTGCGCGGATTCTCTTCCAGGCTCAGGATGCGGTGCAGGTCGGACTCGGAGAGGATGCGCTCGGCGAGGCGTGTGCGGATGGGCGGAAGGCGGAGGGCGCGTCCGACGTCGAATGCCAGGTAGCCGGTCCGGTGAGCGAAGGCCAGCAGCGATTTGATGGCGGACAGGGTGCGGTAGCGGCTGGCAGGAGCGAGAGCCGCAAGCGAATCGGCGAATTGCTGTAAATCGAAAAGAGTGACCTGACGAAGCGGTTTTGGTTGGGCGGCGAAAAAGCGCTCGATATCGGCGCGGTAGGCCCGTTGGGTGTGGACGGATCGTCCATGCAGCCAGATGGCCAGCAGTTCGCTATCGGAGACGTCTCGGGTGACTGCGATCTCGGTAGTCATTCGTCTTCCGGAATCTTGCCGTGGATGATGAGGTCGGTAAAGATTCGCAGGGCGCGCATATACTCGCGGCGGGCGGCCGATTCCTCCCGGATGGCTCGCCGGAATCGAAGATTGCCGTCGGTAAGAGGCATCTGTTTCTCTGTGAAGTCTTGCGCCGCCTGGCGGAAGGTTACCGACGCGCGCTCATACTGCTTTCTCGTTTCATCCAATCGCGTTCGCCAGAAATCCTCCATCTCCTGCAGGGTGGAGGGAGGTCCGCTGGATTTCGGATTAGACTCCATTTAATGATTGTGCATCTTCTTGGGCGGACCGAAAAGGGCAACGGCCTTCGCGGTTTTGGGGATCGAGGCGAACTGCCCCGGCTCGTTTCCGGGAACCCACTCGATGGCGTTTCAAAGACAATCGTGGCCCACTCGCAGGCGACATACAAAAGCCTTCAGGACGGCGAGCCTGGCGCGAAGAGAAGACGACGAGTGTTCAAAGCCTCGAACCCGGCAATACCGGATCGTGAAGATCGCAATCAGGGACCCATTGCCAAAACAGGATGCCTGCTTTCCAAAAATGGCCCAGCCCTGAAGGTCCGCGGGGAGGATTTAGTTTTCGGAGGGCCGCTCCACGCGCTCGATCACGTATGTGTAGACCGGCCCTTTTCGCGATTCCAGTTTCAGGCCGAGTTGTTGATCGAGCGCCGTGGCCAGGTCGGGAAGCGAATCGGCTTCAGGCATCGGGCCTTCCTCCCGCGACGGCGGACGCGGCGTTTCGTCGGTGGTCTGCGTGGGCCGCTGGCGCCCGTAAAAAACGTTCCATTGCAGAAGAAAATCGAACACGCCCGAGATTCCCGTCTTATCCAGCACGGGGCGGCCCGCGTAGCCGCTAAGAATGGACGCGAGATCTGCCATATCGACGCCCATTGCCGAAAGCCGCCGGGGATTGCCCCTGAAGCCATGGCACGAATCGACCTCGGCGCTGCAGTCGTAAGTCGATTTCGTCAGCTTCGGTCCGTTTTTTGCCACGGAGATTTCATACAGCGGCATCTCCTTGCTCACGGTCCGGATCTCCAGATGGAAGCGGTCCGCCAGCAGCGCGCGCAGCATGGTGCGGGTCTTATCCCAGAGAGGGCGGCCCCGCAAGCCTGGGGGAATCGCGCTGTCGGCGGGCTTGGCTTCCACATCGTAGGCCTCGGAATCGATCCACGACGGGCCGCCGGAGAGCAGGTATGGCGGGATCTGGTTGTAAGCGTTCAGGACGAGTGCACGCACGGTGTTGTTGGTCGCGGTGAATCGGCCGCCCGGCAGAATCCACGAGGTCGAGCGCTGCGACCCCGACTTGTTCGGTTTCACCGAGGCCACTTCGAATTTCAGCGGCGCCGTGTCCGCCGACTGCGCTCTGCCGGCTGGCGCGTTCAGGATGCCCACGGCGAGGGGCCAGGCGAGTGCCGCCACTCCAGCCGCGGCCAGCAGAAATTTCCGGCGCCAACTTAATTGGCGCACCGCACCGGCGGACACGATTTGATGAATGCGCTTTTTCAGGTCCGCGCCGGTGATGCCAGAGATGCAAACCAACGGAGCTTCCACATAGAGCTTGCAGACATTGAGAATTCCTTCCGCATAGACCCGCGGCTCGCTGCCGAGCCGCAACACCTCTTCGTCGCAAGCGCGCTCCCGCTCCTCCACAATCCGCTTCCCCACCCACCACAGCAGCGGATGGAACCAGAACACCGTCTCCACGAACATATGCAGAGCAGCGACGAGATTATCCTTGTGGCGGACGTGGCACAGTTCGTGCGCAATAATGGCTTCTACTTGTGGCGGTGTCAAACGGTCGAACATGCTCTCGGGCAGCATTAGCACTGGCCGGAACACACCGAAAACCCCCGGCTCCAACAAAGTGGGAGAGGAGATTGCGCGGATGGGTATTTCCAGGCGCAGGGGGGACCCGGTATGCACGGCATCGCGGATGCGCCGCCAGCGAATCCACCACGCGCCGCTGATGCCGAGAAATCCAAGCGCCCAGCCAGCCAACAGGATCTCCGGCAGAAGACCTGCGTGCAGCGGAGCAACTGGGCGCGCAGAGATCGACGGGGTTGGAAACGGCTGGCTCACCTGGTCCATCACGATCGCGATATTGGACTGGGCTGTTTCCGGAACCGCCCGCCATCGGATCTGTCCGCCCCACGCGATGAGCACAGAAAGCGGAATGAGAAATTTGCACGATGCCGCAAGCCAAACCCCATGGCGTACCCGGGCGCGATTGTTTCGCAGCGCCAGTGTCAGCAACCCCGCGAGCCCAGCAAATAGAGTCGATTGCCACAGGTGATTGGCCATCGCCGAGACGTATCCCGGATTCATTTTGGTTTCTCCTCTCCGGCGAGCTTCAGGAGAGCCTTCTCCGCCTCGCGCACATCGTCGAGGGTGAGCGTACCCGATTCAACCAGGTGGGCCATGATGGGTCGGCTCCGGCCTCCGAACAAGCCCAGGAGGTCGTCAACAAGTCTGCGCTGTGCGGCTTCGCGGGACACAGCAGCCTCGAAAATGAGTGCCGTGGCAATCTTCTTGGTGCGGCGCAGTGCTTTCTTGACTTCCAAGCGGTAGACCGTCGTCTGGACGGTGGTGTAGGCGGGCCTCTTCCTGGCCGGAAATGATTCCTGAATCTCCCTGACCGAACACGGTCCGCGAGTCCACAGAGCCTCCATGATCTGAAGTTCCAGCTTGCCCAATTTTGGAAGTGTCATAGCATTCGACTACTCATGTTAGTCAATCTACTACGATGGTGGTTCTTGTGCAAGCACTTTTTGAAACCGAAGCGACGGGCAGACCGCCGGACGAGGAGCTGTCTTCTCAAAGCAGCGGCGGCGTCGTCATGGGGCGGCGGATGCGACGTCTAGGATGCCGGCACGTGGAGCCCACCGGGTCCACGAGCGAGCAATCGATGGCAAAGGATCCCGAAGAAGTTGGCGGTGATGATGCCCGACCCACCTCCGCGGCCGTCGTACGTATTGCGGCTGATCGATGAAGGCGGAGACGGCATCAATCGATTCGATCGTATGTCCGAAGCAGATACCGCACTCACCATTCTGTAACACCGATTGGCGGAACGACGCCATTGACACAAAGGAAGCGATGAGAATGCAGACATCCGCTCTATGGACTGGCCTGCTGGCCTTCGCCAGTTGTGCGGCCTTCGGCCAGATTACGGAAAAGCCGCCCACCTTCGATGCGGCCTCCATCAAGCCGTCTGTCGACTCCGCGGCTGGGGGAGGCAGAAACGGAGGGCGCGGCGACGGATCAGACCGGCCTTAAGGGAGTTTATGTCTTTTACGTTGAGTGGGACGAGGGCGAGGACTTCTTACTCGCGATGCAGCAGCAGCTTGGGGTGAAACTGGAACCACAAAAGGGCCCAGTGGACATTCTGGTCATCGACCACGTCGAGAAGCCGAAGGCGAATTAACCCTGAATTAACGCTCGTTCTGGGGCTTATCCCTTTTCGCCAGAGGATCGCTCACGGGTTTGATAAAATGGCAAATTCTTCGGTGCCTGCTTCAGGAGGATCAGATGAAACAATTATCGCTGTTGCTGTCTTTAGTAAGCGTGTCCGGCTTTGCCGGCACGATCTATGACGGAGGAACGGGCGCAATCGTAATGGGTGTAGCTCCGTACGGAGGGGCTCCCAACGTCGGAGGTCCCACTTATATTGCAAACAACGTTACCGGCCGGAACGATATTCTGACCAGTCCAGGACTTGGGACACTCGGCGGATATTTGACGGCCAGCCCCGTTATCAGCAACAACATTTTCAGCCTTGGACCGATGGCTTCGCCGTTCGGAGCGACACAGACCGGCGGAGGGAATGGCAGTGGCGCGTTTGGATCGGGCGTCGGTTACGACGGAGGAAGCTTCGCCAACTTTGCTCTGTCGGATTCCGGACCGGGCGGGGGCAGCGCGTCGTACATGCTGATCAGCGGGAATTCCACTTTCACCGATGTCGGGGCTCCTTTACCGGCGGGCACGAGCTACGGCTCGTACATTGCCATCGGTGGCTCCGTACCCCTGGTCGGCAATGCCGATGTCGCCTCACTGAGGGTCCATTACTCCGATACGGCGGGTGTATTTGGCGCGGGGGGGACGGATGCTCCTCAGGAGGTGCTGGCGATCTCGCGCAACGGTGCTGGAGCGGGGATTGGCAATTACAACATCGTTACCATCGGCGGCGTTGGGGGCGGGAATGCAGCGCTGAACCTCGACGATGGCGTTAGCGGCACGTTCCGCGCGCTGGCGGTGGACAATAGTGTCCTCGCTGCACCGCTGCCGGTGGGCGATATTATCAGCGTGGCGTGGACGTTGACCGCTTACTCCGACCCGGCCTCCATCGATTCGATCGACCCCACACTAGACCTGCTCAATCTCACGGGTCCATTGCCGGACGACATCTTCATGGCTGCCAACGCTGCCACTGTTGCTCCGGAGCCGGGTATGGCACTGTTGATCGGAAGCGGTCTGGCGGCGATTTGGTTATACCGGCGGCAGTCGCGCCCGAAGACCACGGTCTGACACCTACGATCCGTTGTCGTACCGTATTTCAACAGCTACGCGAAGGGCGTTTTGGGCGGGCCAAAATCTATAATTTTGGCCGCCCGCGCCTTTTCAATAGAGCGTGTGCTTCTCGATTTTGAACTCCCGCAGCCACCGCGGACAAATGTCGAGCCATGTAGCAAGTTTGGCCAATCCGCAGACAGCCAGAAATACCGCCCAGCTTTCCAAGCCTAAAAAGCCGTACATGTTCTATTTCCTCAACTTCACGGGGTGCGGGATTTACTCGTCTTGCGTTGCCTGGCGATAACCAACTCCCAGGCGTTCGCGGGTCGGTGGTCATTCGTTCGGCATCGGCCAAACAGCGTCGCACCCCTGATGCCTTCCATTTTCGTCATCGTTTCTTCGCCCCGAAAAAGGGGATCGCGGCCGCCTGCTTCATCCACGAGGCTACCTGGTGCTCGTCGAGATCGTCCACCGATGTCAGCTCGACGCCTCGTGTGGACTTGCCCATCCCAATCGGCGTCACAGGCGGTTCAGGCTCGATCTCCGTGCCGCGTATGAACATCAGTTTCACGTGACCGACGAAAGCGCCGGACGAGAAGCACCAGCCTCCGCCCGCACCATAGTACGCCATCCCCCACTTCACTGCACGTTGGAGGTCCTGCAACGTATTGGCAGCCAGAGCATCGACACGCTCGGCGATACTGCGCTGCGGCTGCGGCAAGCTCGCGATATAGGCGAACACGGGCTCGTCGCCTTCCGCGGCCTTCGCGGCGCTTGCCTTGCCGGTCATCGCGACCAGCAGTTTCGTGCCGGTTTGGCCCTGGGCATCGGGCTTGAGGAGAGGCTTTCTCATGATCTCCCCAAGGTGTCGAGAAGTGCGTCCAACTCCTCGAACTGCTCGCTTGCCCCGGCTGTGCCTGTGCTTCCAGAGGCGATTGCGTCGTCGAGGGCTTGCTTCGAGGGATATAGTTCGTGCAGGACCAGTAGCGTCTTGTCGCCCTTTTCCTCGAAGGTCACCGTGGAAATGGCACCATCGGAGCTCTCCTCATTCGTCCAGACGATGCGCGAGGGGGGCGTCACTTCGATATACCTACCGAAGAACGCCATCGGCTGTTCAGAGGCAGCGTGGCTGAACACGAAACGATACGTGCCCCCCGTACGAACATCGGCCTCGCACGAAATGAAAGATATTCCGAACGACTTCGGCGCCCACCACCGTTTGAGCAACTCAGGCTTGGTCCAGGCCTCGAACACGATGTGCGCAGGGCTGTTGAAGGTTCGCGTGACGACCAGCTCACGCTCAGATTTTCGTTCGACCGTCGTGGGGTTCTTCATGGTTGGGCTCACTTTCTCTTTTTTCGTCCGTCGACTCTTCCCTGTTTCAATTCCTCAACGATCCTGTCCAGCTCGTCGAAGCGTGCGTCCCAGAGCTGGCGGTACCTCTCAATCCATGCCGCCTCTTCCTCTAGCCGGCGGAGGCCAAGCTTACAGGTACGCACGCGCCCGACCTTTTCCGTGGTGACGAGCCCCGCCTTCTCCAAGACACTGACGTGCTTATTCATGCCCGTGAGGGTCATATGGAACTTCTCGGCAAGGTCCGTTATTGAAGCGTCCGCACGCCCGAGGCGTTCCAGAACGCCGCGTCGGGTGGCGTCCGAGAGCGCGGAGAACGAGGCATCCAGACGGGCTCGTTGATACTGAACCATTCGGTTCAGTATATAACGCGGACAGGCGGTATGCAAGGAAAGGCCGGGCGCGAGCTGCATCGGCCCCAGCCACCTCACTCCCAGGCTCCTTCCTGGGCTGTGTGAGCGGAGAAGTGAACGGGCTATGCGCGCATTCTCTATCCAATCGAGAAAGGGGACAGATAGGAAACGAAATACGCCGTTGTGTGTACCACGCCGCCGCTCTGTCCAATCGTCGGCGATCACCGGCAGGAGCGGCTGCCTGGGAGTAGGCAAAAAGTGGAGCGAATTCGTCTTCTCCACTCGAATCGAAACTTGTATAATCACACATGCAAACAATGCTGGAGCACACTTGCGCCAGGCTCGTTGTTGCTCATCCCGGTGTGTTCAAAAGGAGGACAGGAAGTGCAATCTCCGCAACCTGAAAAGTCGAAGCCGCCTGTCAAAGTGGAGCAGCGCGGGCGCATCCTTGGAATCGGCGGTGTCTTCTTCAAATCCGCTAATCGCGATCAGATGCGCGAATGGTATTCGCAGCATCTTGGACTCGCTGACAAAGGCCACGGCGCGATGCTTCCATGGCGCGAACACGAGGACCCGCAAAAGGAACACCTTACGGTTTGGAGTATATTTCCCAGCTCGAGTGATTATTTCGATCCCGGCCACGCACCGTTCATGATCAACTACATCGTGGACGATATGGATGCTTTGCTCGACCGCTTGAAACAAGAGGGCGTAAGGATTGACGACAAACGAATGGATGAATCCTACGGTCGCTTTGCCTGGATCTATGACCTGGATGGGAACAAGATTGAGCTCTGGCAGCCGCTGCCTGCGGAGCCCTAAGGGCCTGCCACTGCACTTACTCGATCGGTTTCTGTAGCTAACGGTCCCGTATGGAGCGCTTCGCCGTGCCCGCTACGAAATGGAAGTAGCGCGCGATACCTGAAGCTGCAGTTCGCAAAGAGGTCAAGCCGCGGCGCGAGCCGGTAGCCGCGTACGCGTGATCGGGACATGAATCCGTATTTGCAACACGGGGCGCCGCCTTGATCGACTCTTCGCGCCCGCAGCAGCATCCCCCAGGCAAAAAATGCTACCCTACCAATACTCCCCCGCCTGAAGCGCTATGTCCGCCAATACTGGGTATTCCCCAGAGAATCCGCTGATCGTGCAGGGCGATCACACCATCCTGGCCGAAGTCGCCAGCCCGCATTACGCGGCCGCTCGCGACAGCCTGTCCCGCTTCGCGGAACTCGTGAAGGCACCCGAGCACGTACACACTTATCGCATCACACCACTCTCCATCTGGAATGCGTGCGCTGCCAGTGTTCCGTCCGAAGAGATCGTCCAAACGCTCCTCGCTTATTCCAAGTACCCGGTCCCGGAGCATGTCCTCTACGAGATCCGCGATTACGCTTCGCGCTATGGGCGCGTGAAGCTGCTGCGCGACGGGCGCGGGCTGGTGCTCCAGGCCAATGAGGAGGCGCTCGCCGAACAGATCTCCCGCAGCAAACATGTGATGCCGTGGCTGGGGCAGCGCTGGTCGGCGCTGGAATTCGAGGTCCAACCCGCGGCGCGCGGCGAGATCAAACAGGCGCTCATCAAGGTGGGCTTCCCGGCCGAAGATCTCGCCGGATATACCGAAGGCGAATCGCTGCCGATGGCGTTTCGCACGCTCACGCGCTCGAGCCTGCCGTTTTCGCTGCGCCCGTACCAGCAGGAGGCGGCCGCGGCATTCCACGCCGGAGGCAGCGCACGCGGAGGATCGGGGGTGATCACGCTGCCCTGCGGAGCGGGCAAGACCATCGTCGCCATGGCGTGCATGGAGCAGCTTGCCACGTCGACGCTCATACTCACCACCAGCGTCACGGCGGTACGCCAGTGGATCGCCGAGCTTCTCGATAAGACCACGCTCACCGAGGAACAGATCGCCGAATACAGCGGCGATTCGAAGCAGGTGTGCCCGATCACGGTGGCCACCTATCAGATCATGACGTGGCGAGCCCGCAAGGACGGCGAGTACCCGCACCTGGAGCTTTTCGACAGCCGCAACTGGGGCCTGATCATTTACGACGAGGTGCATCTGCTGCCCGCCCCTGTCTTCCGCGCGACGGCCGGATTGCAGGCGCGCCGCCGCCTGGGGCTGACCGCCACGCTGGTCCGCGAGGATGGAAGGGAAGATGACGTCTTCGCCCTCATCGGCCCCAAAAAGGCGGACGTGCCGTGGAAAGTGCTGGAGGGCCAGAACTGGATCGCTACGGCGCACTGTACTGAGGTCCGCGTGCCTATGCCCGCGGAGCTGCGCATGGCCTATGCCGTGGCCGAATCGCGCGACCAGTTCCGCATCGCCGCCGAGAATCCCGCCAAGCTCGAAGTGGTGCGCAGTCTGCTCGAGCAGCATCCGGATGAGCCTGCGCTGGTGATCGGGATGTATCTGGATCAGCTGGCGGAGGTGGCTGGTCCGCTGGGGCTGCCGGTGCTGTCGGGAAGCACGCCGCAGCGGAAGCGCGATGAAGTCTTTGCGCGTTTCAAGCGCGGCGAGATTCGCGTGCTCGCCGTGTCGAAGATCGCCAATTTCGCGGTGGATCTGCCGGAGGCCTCGGTGGCGATTCAGATCTCCGGCACCTTCGGATCGCGGCAGGAGGAGGCGCAGCGCCTGGGCCGCATCCTGCGCCCCAAACAGAACGGCAATCAGGCGCATTTCTACACCGTGGTGACCGCCGATACCGTGGAGCAGGACTATGCTTTGAAGCGCCAGCTCTTCCTCTGCGAGCAGGGCTACTCTTACTCGATTGTCGACGTGGAGACTGGCGGGCAACAGCTTCCGGCCGCCTCATGAAGATCCCGGCGGAAGCCCTGCACGATTTTGTCTCGATTCTGCCGCATTACGACCGCCTTTCGGCTAGCGAGCGGCGGAGCCTGGCTGCGATCGAACGTCCCTCGCAAACTGTCTCCGCGCTGGTACTGGGCAATTCGCTTCCGAAACTGATCGCCGAGGGTTTTCTACGGCCGGCGCTGCCCAACGGGCGTTGCCCCGTCGAGCTGCACCGTCAGGAATTCATTCGTACCTTGCGTCTTGTCCGCGCGCATCCGCTGTTCCAGTCCGCAAGACCAGAGGAGGCGATCTTCACCCGCTACCTGGGGGAGCATTTCACGGCTGGTGAAAAGGACGCCTTGCGGGACAAATCCGGGATGGTCTACGGCGATCCGAGTGGGCCGATCTATCGCCAGATTTCTTCGCCCAATTGGGTCGAAAACTTCTTGAATGCCCAAGATGAGTCCTGGGAACTGCCTTTTCTGAAGGGATCCCAAACTCTATTCGCGCGGCCGGAGGTCTTGGAATGCGCGCAGAGTCTCGTCCGCTGGTTAACGGCTCATGGCGGACGCGCACTTTTGCGCGATGTCATCGCGACGGTTCCCGATCCGGCTCAGTTGAGCACTGCTTTGCATGCGGCGATGCACTACTTGCTGGTGTTCCCCGCGCTCGATTCCGAAAATATGGAAGTGATCGTGGGACTATGGCCGGCCGCCATACCCGATCCTCCATTGACCGGCATACCGGAACCTCGGAGGGTTAAGCCCACCGCGATCTTCGACCCGCTTTTCCTGTTGGAGGATATGACGGCTCTGCTGGTGGCCTGCGCCGCGGAACCATTCCCGCTCCGGTCCAACGATGGGGAATTGTATGCCAAAAAGGTGCGGCAATTGAGTGAAATCCTTCATCCACTTCCCGAATGGGTGGACGAGGCTTGCGATGTGGATCGCGAAATGCGAGTCAAAACCTCTCTCGCGTACCTGCGCAGCTTCAGGCTGGTGGAAGAAAAGGGCTATTCCTCTAGGACGCTAGATGTGAGCCTGAGAGGCCGCACATGGATGGACCTTGGGCTTGGAGATCGCCTCCGGGTACTGTTGGACGGGGTTCTGGACCGGGAACAAAAAGTACCGGGATTTGAAAGTTTCGCAGGAGCGCGAGTTGGCGCGACCACGGCGCGAATCGATGTGATCACGCACGTGAGACCAAAGCCGGACATTCCAGGCGCGCTTTTGCAGGTGTTCCGGTCTTTGGAAGGCGATGGATTTTATCCTCTCCAGGAAATTGTGGACCACAGCCAGATGGCGAACCCGCTGTTGGAGATTTACCGCAAGGATAAGAACGCCTATTTTTCGTCTGGCCACCTCCACCTGAGCCGTACCGATGCGGCAGGACTAAAAATCCACTGGAGCGAAACCATCCATAGTTTTGTACGGATGCGTTTAGCGCCGCTAGGCGCCGTCCGCCTGGGAAGCGAAGGGAGTGATTTATCGATTGCGATGACTCCGGCGGGGCGCTATTTCCTGGGCCAGGCGGAGTGGCAGTGGGCGACGGCGTCCGATTCGCAAGTCATTGTACAGCCCAACTTCGAGGTGACCTTCCTGGGAGAGTCTCCCGCCGCGGAAGCCGAAATCGGCCGTTTCGCCGAACGCCGCAAGCAGCGCATGGGGGCGTTGTTTCAGATCACCAAAAAATCCATCTTCGCAGCCGCTATGACAGGCATGACTGCCGAAGCGGTATTGAAAGTCCTGGAGCACATCTGTACGAAAGAGGTGCCGGGGAATGTACGGCGGGAGATTCAGGGCTGGTTCGCGCAATGCCGCAAGGTGAGCATGGAGCCGGTGATCGTCATCCGTTGCCCGGACCGTGAGACGGCGTTACGAGTACAGGGGCTGGCGAAGGATTCCGTGACACCTTTGACGGAAACGATTTTGGAATACCGGTGTGCGGACCAGAAGCAACACGCCTCGCTGGTGAAGAAGCTGAAGGAGATGGGCGTGTTGCTGCAGGAGACGCGGTCGCAACGCTGGTAACGATCTGGTTACGAGGCTGGTACTGTGTTCCCCAACTTTCTGAAACAGAATTGGCACCTTTTGCACACAGATTACGACTGTGTGTGTAGAGGTCTCCTTTCTAATGCACCGCTTGTGGGATCTACCCCACAAGCGGATTTTTTTTAGGGTGGAAAAGAGATCCGCTCTCCTTTACGCAGTTTACGCTGGCCGACTGGCACGGACACTCCTGTCTGCCGTCTCGACACTTTTGGCGAGACCTTTCGGGGGTCCACAAAATCGGCCAGCGAAATGGTTTCGTCGCGCAGTGTTGATCTGGACGTCAGACTTTGGGCGCGCTCGCAAAAGTCTCGACAAGTGTCGAGACGGCAAACAGAGTGTTTGCGCCACAGTTCATCCAGGCGCTTCTTTCTTGGCTCCCTGCAGCCGGTATAGTCCTGGCAGGCCCCACGCCAGAATCACCAGCGACGCCATCACCTGCGCCACCAGAATATACGCCAGAGCCAGATCGCGATCGATACCGAAGGGTGTCAGCACGGTGACGGCGACGAACTGGTAGATCCCCACGTAGCCGGGCGTCGAAGGCAGCGCGCTTCCCAATCCCAGGCCGGTCAGCAGCAGCATCGCCACACGAAACGAAATCGTCAATCCCAGTGCCCGTCCGCCTACCATCACGCCGAACGCATCCGAGATCCAGATAGCTACGGTCAGCAGCGTGAATCCCGTGAAGCGGCCCCAATCATGAAAGGCGCGCAGGCCGGAGAGAATCTGCACCGTCAATCGCATCAGCAGCGGCCGCAGGCGCTCGGGGAGGGGAATGCGCTGCAGCAGATTCTCCACCAGGCCGCCGGTGTGCGGCAGCACCATGATGGCGATAGCGCCGGCGCCGGCCACCATCGCCATCGTGCGCGAGAGGTCCTGCATCCAGCGCGGTTTCGGATTCACGCCCAGCAGCACGAGCGAACTCCACAGCACCAGCGCGATCACATCCATGAGCCGCTCGCTCAGCGCCGTGGTCAGCACATACGTCTTGCTCAGAGAAGAGCGGTTGCTGATGAGATAGGTGCGGATCAACTCGCCGGCCCGAGCCGGCAGGAAGTTATTTCCCAGATAGCCGGCCATATTGGCCCAGAAGACCGTGCCGACGCTGAACCACGTCTCGGCATTCAGCAGGATGCGCCAGCGTAGCGCGCGCAGGAAGAACGAGAACGTCGTCAGCGCCGCGGTGATGGCCAAATAATCCCATCGGGCACCCAGGATGGTATGCCACACGCGGTTCCAATCCACATGACGGAGAGTGAAGTACAGCAGGATGCCGGCCAGCAGAGTGGAAAGCACCCACGACCACACGGTGCGCCGCGTACTGCCGGCCGGCGACCCGTCAGGATTGGGAATGGAGACGCTCCTCTTCCATGAAGTAATACGAGATCATGTGCAGGACCACCATGTGGAGGTCTTCGATGCGTCCGGTGTGCGGGTGAGAGATTTGAATTTCGAGTTGCGCCAGGGGCCCGAGCTGTCCGCCTTTCTGGCCGGTGAGCGCGATAGTTTCGCAGCCGATGGAGTTGCCATACTCCACCGCCCGCAGCACGTTCGGAGAGTTGCCGGAGCTGCTGATCGCGACCAGTATGTCGCCGCGCTCCGCGAAGTTCTTCAACTGCTCGACAAAAACGCTTTCGTAGCCGACATCGTTGGAGTAGGCCGAAATCGTTGGCATGGGATCGGTGAGCGCCAGGATGCGGAAACGCGAGGTGCGGCCGTAACTCGCGCCCTTTACCAGGTCGGTAGCGAAGTGCGATGCCGTGGAAGCGCTGCCGCCGTTGCCGCACACGAAAATCCGCCGGCCTTCATTGCGGGCCTGGGCGAGGATCTGGATCGCCTGTCCAACCTTTTCGAGGTCGAAGGATTCGATTGCGTGCAGCAGTTCGTCTTTATAGCGTTGGGGAAAAATCATTAAATACCAGTAATAGCACTGGTGGATGCCGCGTCGCTCAGTGCTTTCGTAGGGAGACCCACCAGGACGCAGTCATGTAGAAAATCGGGAAGTAGAGCGACACCAACGCCAGAGTCCGCCGTTCTGGCAGGGCTGTCAGCAGCACCGCAATCAGCAACACTGCCCAGGGCACGGCGAGGAGATTCGCGATCCGGCTCAACCGTCCGGGTTGGGTGGAGTAGAGGTAGCGTGTCGGCACGAAAGTCAGCGCCGCCAGTGTCAGGATCGTCGCCACCGCGAGCCACGGCGATGGCGCCAGAAAATAGAGGTAGAAGGCCACGATGTTCCAGTACGAGGGGAAGCCCAGAAAGTAGCCGTCATCGGTTTTTGCCTTGCATTGCGAGAAGCCGAAAGCGCTCGCCAACAGAGCAGCCAGCAGGACGGCCTGCCATTCGCCGGGCAGAATTCCGGCGCGCCAGATCAGCAGCAGGGGGAGGCTGGTGTAAGTCTGAAAGTCGATGATGTCGTCGAGCCGGCGCCCGTCGAACCACGGCAGCACCTCGCTCACACGCGCCATTTTGGCGAACGTGCCGTCCACCGCGTCGATCGTCGTGGCGAGCCACATCAGGGCGAAGGCGGTGCGGAAGGAGTCGTCGCCGCCGCGCACGATCAGCGCGGCGATCCCGGCGGCGCACACCAGTCCCATGGCGGTGAACAGATGAACGCTCCAGGCCAGAATGCGCTGCTTCATGACTCGGACGCCAGGGCCTCGGACTCGTACACATTCGACAACGCGCGAGCCTGGCTGAAGCGCGCCGTCAGGCGGGAGACCACCGGCAGCAGGACCATGCCGGCGGCCGCGGCCATCGTCTTATAGGGGAACAGCATCGCGCCGCTGGTGGGATCGTACCAATCGGCCGGATGCGGCGTGAACAGCTCCGGGTAGGGAATCCACGGCCGGATGCCCAGGAGCGGCTCTCCGCCTCCCACGCGCAGGACGAGCGACACCAGGAACGCGGTGATCGATCCGATCCGGTTGGCCTTGGGATCGAAGAGCGCGTAGACGAGTTGCGGAAACAGCAGGACGTACACCAGGTCGCTGGTGAAGAACCACAGGGCTTGGACGCTCTGCACCTTCAACGCCATGAGCAGCGCGCCGCCGCCGAGGAACGCCACGGAAATGCGAATCAGCCGCTTCATCGCGTTGGCCGACAGATGCGGCCAGAGGAGCCGCTTGCAGCAGTTCCAACTGAACATGGACGCTGCTGATAAGACGGACGAGCTGAAACTCGACGTCACCGCCCCCACGATGGCCAGCAATCCGAGCAGCGCGACCCAGGAGGGCGCCACCTGCTTGAGCATCATCGGCAGCACCTCGGAGGGGTTCGCCGAAATCCTGGCGAGCAACTGAGGCGGCCACGCATAGGTGAGAGCCGACATTCCGATCAGGAGCGGAGGCACCACGAACGCCATGGTGAGCAGGCCCGAGTGGATCGACATCTTGCGAGCTTCGGCGGGAGTGCGGCAGGAGAGGACGCGCTGGAAGTAGCAGTTCCACGGGATGCCGCCGAACATCAGCATCGCAGCCACATCCCACCAGTTCCAGATGACGGGCACGGTCCAGGCGCCGGCGCGGGCGCCTGCGGGAGGTAGAATCGCCGCGCCATGTGGGCGGACGGCGGCGTAGCCGGCCAGCGTGGAATGGAGGCCTCCCGTGGAATGCAGAACGAAGGGCAGCGCCGCCAATAATCCCAAAGCCACCAGGCCCAGTTGAAACATGTCGGTGTAAGCCACGGACCATAGGCCGCCGATCATAGTGTACAGCGTGACCACCAGCGCGGCGAGCAGGATGGCGGACGTGAGATTGACGCCCATCAGGACGTCGAAGCTCGAGCCGATGGCGACCAGCAGCTCCGCGCTCCAGAAGACTTCGGCGAGCATGGCGGGGACAAAAAGGATAGAAGCCCAATGCTTGCCGAAGCGCGATTCGAACGGATCGATCAGGGTGTTGTAGCCGAGGGTCCGCATGCGGCGGGAAAAGAAGATGCCGCCGACGATCAGGCTGAAGCCGAAGAAGAGTCCGCCTTGCGCTCCGGAGGCGACGTTGGTCTTGAAAGCGCCCTCGGCGGTGCCGAGCAGATAGCCACCGTCGACCCAGGTGGCGGTCATGGTGAGTAATGCGACCCACTGTGGGAGTGAGCGTCCCGCGACGATGAGGTCGGCGGCGGTGCCATGCCTCACCTTGCGGGCAGCGAGCAGGCCGACCGCTAGAAATGCCGCGAGAACGAACAGGAAAACGGCAAGCGCCAAGCTTGGATTCTATCTCGATACGGGTGAGGGGCTCATACTGTTCGTCAGGCACCCACTGTGGGTGCCGGCGATTCGCAAAACACTGATGTGCGTCAGCAAGGATCAATAATTCGGAGGGGTGACGCTCCCTCAGTCTCACGGTCGCGCGATACATGCGCTTGCGAGCCGCGCGCGTCAGCAAGCGATCAATAATTCGGAGGGCGGTGACGCTCCCTTACGGTCGCGGCTCGTAAGCTACCCCAATACGGTCGCGCGATACATGCGCTTGCGAGCCGCGCGCGTCAGCAAGCGATCACAATCGGAGGGCGGTGACGCTCCCTTACGGTCGTGGCTCGTAAGCTACCCCAATACGTTCGCGGGATATGTGCGCTTGCGAGCCGCGCGCGTCAGCAAGCGATTACTATCGGAGGGCGGTGACGCTCCCTCACGGTCGCGGTTCGTAAGACAAGCGATCAATCATCATGAGGGCGGAGACAGCCGCAAGACACTCAATTATCCGTGGGGGTCTTCTCGATATGATCGATGACCAGCGAGCGAACGCGGGCTTTCGTACCCGCGAGCCGCAGCCCGAGCTGTTCCTGAACGGCGGTGAATATCGAAGGGCCGGCCGAATCGGCGCCCGGCGCGGCAGTGTTGTCGGGAATCCAGTCCAGTTCGATCTGGTACGGTCCGTCAAGGCCGGTCTGGTCCACGACGGGGCGATCCAGACGTTCCGACAGGTAGTCCGCGAGGTTGGTTAGCGTGGTGCGCGCGCTCACATGCTCGATTGTCTTTGTCGATTTCCCCGAAATTCCACTACTCTCCTCCGACTTCTTGAGCTTCGGACCGCCTTTCGCCGCGACCAGCGCGTAGACCGGCATCTCCTTGGATTCATCATGCGTCTGCAGTCCAAAGCGTTCGCGGAGCAACCCTGCCAACATCTCGGGTATCTGATTGTTGTTCAGAGCGGCGGGGATCACGGCCTCAATGTCGAATCGCTGCATGCTGAGCCAGTCCGGACCGGAAACCTGGCGGAGTTGTATGCGATTCGCCTCGGCAATCCAATCCCGTAGAGAAATGCCCTCGTAGTGGAGTCGACCCTTTTGGCCCTTTTCCTTCCAGACGCCTCTGTTGATGCTGATTCGCCCGAACTCCACGGGAGCGGCGAGCTTGATGGAGGCAACTTCGAAAGCAGCCTGGCCGAACGCCGTGCTGGAAATCAGCAGCAAAACCCAAATCCAACGCATGAGGATTGGACGCCGAGACGGCAAATTTGTTAAGGCCGATCTGCAGTAGAGCTTACTTTGCAGCGCCTACCAGCACTTCCAGCCTGTTCACCAGCGATCGCAAAGCTGCCGCTTGCGCGCTCAGCTCCTCGCCCGCCGAAGCGGTTTCCTGGGCATTGGCGGCGGCCGTCTGGGTGACGTGCTCCACCTGCGTGATGGCTTTCGCGATCTGCTCCGCGCCGCGCGCCTGCTCGCCGCTGCTGACGTGCAGACTGTCGATTAAATCTTTGACCGCCGCGGACTTCTCGGTGAGGCTGCGGACGGCTTGGGAAACCTGATCCAGCTTGAGCCGTCCGTCCTTGGAACGTGTGATCGACTCCTCAATCATCCCGGCAGTATCTTTGGCCGCCTGAGCGGATCGCTGTGCAAGGTTCCGGACTTCATCGGCCACCACCGCAAACCCCATCCCCGCTTCACCGGCGCGAGCGGCCTCGACGGCGGCATTGAGTGCCAGAATATTCGTCTGAAACGCGATCTCATCAATCACCTTGATGATTTTCGCGATCTTCTCGCTCGAAGCGTTGATGTCACGCATCGAAGCCTCCATCTGGCCCAGCGTGTGGTTGGCTTCATCGACCACCTGGCTGGCCTGCGTCATCATCTCAGCGGCGGAGCGGGAATCGGCCGCGTTCTTCCGGGTCATCGCGGAAATCTCCTCCGCGGACGAAGATGTTTCTTCAACGGAAGCGGCCTGTTCCGAAGCTCCCTGCGCCACAGACTGGCTGGAGGAGGAGATCTGATGTGCGGCGCTAGCCACCTGCTCGGAGGATCGGGACAAGTCCGCCGCGGTTTGACGCAGGCTACGGGAACTCTTCTGTACGATGACGAGGAGAACGGTACCGGCTACGATAGCCAATCCGAAAATGACCAGCGCGGCCCAGAGGCTGGCTTCATGGAGAGAGGCAGCCTGCGCGCGCTGATCGGCAATAATTTGGCTCTGCAGTTTTTGAAAGGCATCGGCGTCGCGCGTGTTGGCATTGAAGATAGGCAGGCCTTTGACGAGAGAGATTCTCATCGAGGCTTCCGCGTCGTTGCGGCTGGCTGCCTGCTCCACTTCGATGATGACAGCGCGCCATTGGGTAAGGTTTTGTTGCATTTGGTCGACCAGACGCCGGCCTTCTTCCGTTACCAGGAGCGGGCGGGCTTCATCGAGGGACTTTTGAAACATGTCGGCCGCCGAATCGAACTGCTGTTTACTGGTCTCGACTCTCGATGGCTCTTTACCGAAGGTGAACATCACGATGCCGCGCGTACCCGCCAGCATGTTGGCTCCGGCGGTGTCCATGATTCCGCCGAGTTGCAGGCGGCGCGTCATCGTCCGGGTGGTGTTTTCCAATTCGGCATTGAGGCTATTGCTGGTGTTGAGTGAAACAATCCCCATCACTGACAGCAGGACCAGCATGGCCACGCACGACACCGTTAGCTTTCTGCCTATCGTCCAGGAGGAGTTCATCGGTACGGGCTCCATTCAAGCAAGAGCATTGGGGAGGGCCGGAGGACAACGGCAATGGAGGAAATGCCAATCGAACGCACACTTGTCATATCGGCGGCAGTGCGCCAGTCCTATATAGTGCTGGAGGAAGTTATTGGGGGATCTATGCGATCACGCGAACTGCCCGCCGAACCACGACGCAATCGCGGCGGCGATGCGTTCGCTGGCGCGGCCGTCGCCATAGGGATTGTGCATGCGCGACCGTCGCCGGTATTCCGGCTCGTCGTCGAGGAGCCGCGCCGCTTCGCCGACGATCTTCCGCGGGTCGGTCCCCACCAGTTTGACAGTGCCCGCATCCACCGCTTCCGGCCGCTCGGTGCGCTCCCGCATCACCAGCACCGGCTTGCCCAGAGAAGGCGCCTCTTCCTGAATACCGCCCGAATCCGTGATCAGCAGAAAGGCGCGCCGCATCAGGTCGACAAACGAGGTGTAGTCCAAAGGATCGATGAGCACGATGTTGGACCGTCCTCCAAGCCCCCGGGTGACCGGGTCCAGGACGTTGGGATTGCGATGCACCGGGTAGACGATCTGCACATCGGGCCGCTCCGCTAGTTCCGACAGCGCCGCGCAGATGTGCGCGATGCCTTCCCCGAAGCTTTCGCGGCGGTGCGCCGTCACCACGATGAGGCGCTTGCCGGAGTCCAGCCAGGGCCAATGCGGTGTGGGGATCTCGCCCCGCTCCAGCAGGCCGGCGACGTGCAGGACGGCATCGATGCCCGAATTACCGGTGACCAGAACGCGGTCGCCGGGGATGCCCTCCACCAGTAGATTACGTCTGGCACCCACAGTGGGTGCAAAGTGCAGTGCGGCCAGGCGGCCGGTCACCAGGCGGTTCAACTCCTCGGGAAAAGGCTGTTCCAGATCGCCCGTGCGCAGGCCGGCCTCCACATGCGCTACCGGGATGCGGCGGTAAAACGCGGCCAGCGAGCCCGCCATGGTGGTGGTGGTGTCGCCCTGCACGACGGCCATATCGAACTGCTGTTCGACGAGCAGAGGATCGAGCGCGGACAGCGCCCGTGCAGTGATATGCGCGAGGGTCTGGCCGGGAGTCATCAAGTCGAGATCGAAGTCCGGGGACACTTCGAAGCAGGCGAGCACCTGATCGAGCATGGCGCGATGCTGCGCGGTCACACAGACCTTCACCTGGATACCGTTGTCCAACGCCCGCATGTGACGGATGACGGGACAGAGCTTGATGGCCTCGGGGCGTGTGCCAAAAATGAAAAGTACCTGTTTCACGGGAATCTACAGTGTAACGTCCCGCGGAAATGCGTTACCAGTCGCGATCCAACAGACGGAGCGCCGCAAAGAGCTTGGAGGTGCCGGAGAAGGTTCGGGGATCGCATCCGGTGCGCTGCCTGATCTGGTTGAGCCGGAAGTAGATCGTGTTGGTGTGAACCTCCAGGCGGCGGGCGGTCTCTTTGACGTTGAGGCTGCACTCCGCGAATACCCGGATCGTGCGGAGCAGATCACGCTCGGCGCCCGATCGATGCGCACTCGAGATCCATTCGGGAATCAGGCGAAGCGTGGAGTTGTCGGCGCGGTGAATCAGGAGCTCCATGAGATCGACTTCGGCAAAATGCACCAAAGGACGATCGAAACTGGCCAATTCCAACGCCGTGCGCGCCTCGGCCAAAGCGTCCGGAAGCGCCGCGATTTCGCTCTTGTCCAGTCCGATGCCGATGCCCGCTTCGAAGCTGGTGCGGCGCAGGTGCCGGGCCAGCCGCGACGACGTGTCGTGATCGCCATTCGCGATCAGGACAACCTCGTGGTTTCGCAGACCTACGAGCTTGCCGGAGACCGAAGATGGCAGCACCTGTTCGAGCAGCCGGACCATTGACCGCAGCCTCACTTCGATATCGGCATGCTTCCCGTTTTTCGATACCAGCCGCCTCAGGAGCGCGACCGTCATCTTCTTTTTGGGGATCATTCCGTTGAGAACCAGAAGATGGCGCGCCGCCGCGTCCGACGGCTCGCTCCCCTCCAGCAGCCGGTCGATGGCCTCGGCATGCGCCTGGGTATTGCCGGCCACACTGCGCGCCGCCTCCGCGGCATGCGCATCCTCCAACTCCGCCCCGACCGCCTCGAACAGCTCGATCCAGAAGTCCGACAGCATGGTCAACGCATGCATCGCCTCTTTCCGCCGTTTGTGTCCGGCGAGAGCCTCGCGGGTGATGCTCCAGTAGGTTTTATGAGCCAGGCGATACGCGTGCAACGACGCGACCAGCGGCACCTGATGACGGGCTCTCCACTCCGCGTGTCTGCGGACGAAGGCGAACGGGTCGGGGCTTTTCAGCCTGCCCGCGGCGATTGCGGTGATGGTCTTCAACAACTCGCCGCAGTGAGCTTTGGACTCCGCGGTAAAGGCCTCGTCGACGGAGTTACGGTACTCGGGGCTGTCTTTGCGCAGGAGATCGAAGGTCTTTTGCCAGATCTCCTGGCTACGCCCTTCGAGGCTGCCGACGACCTCCCGGGCGAGAGGAGCCTTTTGAAAACGCTGCCTCCAGTCGAGGAGCCGGGGATCGGTCGCGGCCATTCCGCCATTGTGAACTTTCACAATGACTGCGTCAAATGAATGTGGATGTTAGCAATTGATCGCGCCAGTGGGGGCTGGCACAATTTGAACCGGGGAGGGGGAGCATGCCCATTTACACGATCGCACAGTACAAAGTTCGCACCCAGGGAATCGAAAAAGTGAAGCAGGCCATCCAGGAATTCGTGCCGTATGTCAAAGCTCACGAGCCGGGAACGAAGATGTACCTGGCGTGGCAGGAGCAGAACGACCCGACCAGGTTCGTTCACTTTTCATTTTCGAGAATGAAGCAGCTCACCAGGCGCATGGTCAATCGGACGCGGTGAAGCGCTTTGAGGCGGCTTACGGCCCGGAGTTGGATGGCGGCGGCGTGGTCTTCACGGATTACAACCCGATCGCCACCAATCAGGAGTGACTTGCCGCATGCCGAACGAGAAGAACCAGCAGGTCATTCGCGAATTCACGCGGATTTTCAAGAACGAGCATAACGTCGATGGCGTCGGGCATCTGTTTCATCCCCAATTCCGGCACCACTTCCGCACGCCGCTGCCGGACGGGTTCGAGGGCCTGCGGCAAGTCGGAATCATGATGAACGGCGCGTTTCCGGATGTAGTCGTCACCGAGGAAGATCTCATCGCTTCCGGCGATAAGGTCGTGGAGCGTAGCTCCGCAGCCGCCACGCATCGCGGTTCGATGATGGGCGAGACGCCAACGCACCAGCCCATCCGATGGAGCGAAATTCACATCTACCGCCTGCAGGATGGCAAGATCGCCGAGCACTGGGCGGAGATCGCGATGATGGAGCTGTTGCAGCAGGTGGGCCTGCTGCCGCAGCCCGGCCGGCCGGCGGAGATTCGACACGCGATCCAGATCGACGCGACGCCCGCCGCGGTTTATCCTCTGGTGGCGGCCGCGGAGGGCTTCCGTCAATGGTGGGCGGCGGATGTCGCCGCGTCGGGGGGCGCTGTGGATCTGAGCTTTTTCAAAAAGGCGACGGTGTATCGTCTGCGGCTGCGCGAGGACAAGGCGCCGGAGTCGGCGGATTGGATCTGCGAGAGCGGGCAGGAGTGGAACGGCACGCAGATCGCCTTCCAGATCGAAGAGACCAAATCGGGAACGCAACTGCGCTTCACGCATGGAGGTTGGCGGGCGGAGAGCGACTATTTCCGGTCCTGCAATACCACGTGGGGCGAGTTGATGTTCCGCTTGAAAGCTGTGGCCGAAGGGAAATCTCCCGGACCCTTGTTCTCGCACGACGGGATGGACTACTGAATACCGGCCCCGGCAATTACTGCCAGTCCCCGATCAGGGAGAACGCGGCCCAGTAATACGGGTGCGAAGAGTCTGGCTTTTGCAGAAGCTCCGTTTGCGCGGCGCGGAGGGCCAGATCTTTGCTCTTGCCGTCTCTCAGTTCTTTATAGAAACGCAGCATGAGCTGCGCCGTTTTGAGATCGTTGACACTCCATAGCGAGGCGGCGATGGAGCGCGCTCCGGCATACTGGAAGGCTCGTGTCAGGCCGATGAGTCCTTCGCCTCCCAATTCTCTTCCCAAGCCGGTCTGACAAGCCGACAGCACCACCAGATCGGCATCGAACCGCATCTGTTCGAAGATTTCCCAGGCTTGTAGCAGGCCATTCTGTTGCCCCTCGGATGGCTTCTCGGGAATGGTTAAGGCGAGGCCGGAGTTCAGCGGGAGCCGTTCGTCGAAAAATCCGTGCACAGCGAAATGGACATTCCGTGCTTTGGAGCCGATGGAGCGGGCTTGCTCCTCGGTGGCATCCGCGGCCAGGTGGGTCTCGGCGGCCTGCGATGGATAGAGTGCGGCGATCCCGGTCACCTCGTCGCGGCTGAAGGGCAGGCGCGCCAGGTTCAGTCCACGTTAACGGAAGATCGTTCCGGCGGAATTTGCCGGGGATCGCTCGGATAGCGCGGGTCGCCAAAGGCTATCAACTGGATTTGCGAATTCGGGCGGCCGCTGCGGCCCTTCTTCAACTCGGCATATAAAGTGGCGGAGACGATGGTGTGGATCGGCTTCCACTCCATCAAATATTGGTTGTCGTCCCGGCGGAGCGCGGCAAAGGGCAGGATGTGCAGCGGCCCATCGGGAGCGATCAGCAGGCGGGCACTTTTGGCGATCCCGGTTTCGGCCGGCTTGACGAGAAGATCGTACAACTGGCGCGACCGTTCGTTCAGGACACCGGTATTTTGCTGGCCAATCAGCAGACGGAACTCTTCGACGCGGCGGCGCAGTTCGGCATCGCCGATGGGTAGCGAATAGGTCGAGAGCGCGGGTTGTGAGTCATTGGGCTGAACGACGAAGAGAGTGGTATGGTCTTCGCCGACAGAGTAGGAGAGCAGAACGGTGCCGGGATCCAGAACCTGGCGGGTTTCGGAAAGACCGAGCGGCTGCGGGTATTGCAGCGTGGCGAGCCGCGGCGAGATGCGCTTCACACGTTCGGTGATCTGTTCGCGTTGGGTCGCCAGTTCGCGCAATCGGGCAAGCGATTCTTTGATTTTCTCCGCATCTTTTACGGGGTCAAAATTGGCCATCCGGGCCTGGACGCGGTCGTAGTCCGCCGCATTGACTTTGCGTTCGTGTCGGATGTCGGGCGGCAGATCGGCGGAGAAAACCAGGTCGCGTTCAGCCAGCATCGAAAGCAACGAACGCGCCCTGGAACGCTCGAGCACGTGGAAGGCGCGATCCGGCTGGTTGGAGGCGAGCAGGGCAGCCATGTAATCGCGATAGAACTTCCCGTATCGCGCACCATAAGCGGAGCGAGCTTCTTCCGTGCCGCCCAGATGACTGGTTTGGCTTTCGAGTGCATTTACGGCCCGCTCGAACAATCCCACGGCCTGCCCGTCTTTCCCCCGGCGCATTTCCACCGCCGCGAGCGAATAGAGCGAATTCGCCGCATCGATGCTGCCGGGCGCCAGCTCATGCTGAATGGCGAGGGCTTTACGATCGTATTCTTCCGCCTTGGCCAAGTCTCCGCGGTCGCGGAAAACGTCACTCAGGTTGTTGTAACTTCCGGCGACGCTCAAGCTTCCAGGCGCTAGCTTCTCCTTTAAGCCAAGAGCTTTTTGGAAACGCTCCTCAGCCAAGGCCAGATTGCCGTTCTTACGGGCTAATTTGCCCAGATTGTCGTAGCTTTCCGACACGTAGATGCTGCCTGGAGCCAGCTTTTCCTGAATTGCCAGTGCCTGGCTGTCGAACTCCTCCGCTTTGCGATAGTCTCCCTTGTCCCACGCCAATTCGCCCAGATTGCCGAGAGCCCCGGCGGCGTCGAGGCCCTCACCGTAGATGTTTCGCCAGATCGCCAACGACTCGCGATGGTATTCTTCGGCCTTCTCCCAGTCGCCCCGTGCCTGGTACACGAGCCCCAAGCCTTGTGATGTTGCGCCGATGCCCGAGTTGCCAGGTTTGGCCTTTTCGAAGATAGCGCGCGATTGGCGATAATATGCTTCGGCTTTCGCCAGGTCCATGCGCATATTCGCAATCACACCGATGTTGAGCAGAGTACCGGCCACCAGTCCGCCGCCCGGAGCTAAACTTTCCTGAATGGCCAAGCCGCGTCGATAGTATTCCTGAGCTCTGGCGAGGTCTCCCCGCTCTGCATTGTAGACGCCCACGGTGTTGAGAGCCCGCGCCAAATCGAGGCTGTTGGGCGCCAGCTTTTCCAACATATCCAATGCCTGCTGGTAGTGACTCTCTGCCTGGCGGGCGTCGCCACGGCCCCAATCGGTGTATCCAACCATGAGCAGGCTTTGTGCGGCATTGAGACCCGCTGCCGGGAAATGTTCAACCGCGGCAAACGATTGGCTGTAGCACTCCGCCGACCGCGTTTGCTCCCCGCGGTCGTTCAACGCATCTGCCCATTTTCTCAATAAGAGCGCGGTTACCTGCGGTCCCAAGGCAGACGCCAGACGGACGGAAGATTCATAATCGTCGTCAGATTCTTTCGATTGTTTGGCTTCGATCCGCCACTCGGCCGCCCGCGACAACAGCCAGGGGCGGAGCCAAAGCGGGTCGGACGAGGTGACTCGTCCCGCCGCTGCTTCGATTTGTTGGGCGGCCTGCGCGACGGACCCTTGTTTGCGCTGTCTCCCGCTTTGCTGGTAAGTTGCCAGGAGATCTCTGGAAAGAACCGGCCTCGCCACGATATTCCAATCGTCAGGCCCCATCTTCCAGCTCTTCTTCTGCTGGCCGTGCAAACCTTTGAGCACCACCGTGCCGACAGGCCGTTGCTCGACATCGACATCCGCCAAATCGAAGGGCGACTCGATCTGGCCATGTACGTCCGCCCGCGACCAACTCTGAATCACGTCGCCTTCCTGCAGTCCGGCCTTCGCGGCTTGCGTGATTCCGGATTCTGGTGTTTTCTGCGATTCGACCACGACACCGGAGGCAGGCTCCGGCGGAGGCGGCGGCACCGGAAATTGCAACCGCAGCGCGAAGATCAATACCAGACTGAAGATCCCGAAAAGCCACAACCGGGAGGGGCGAACCTGCTCCGCCGGGAGCTGCTCTACATTTTTCATGGAAACCGACTTCCCGGTATTATAGCTTCGGGATTCGACGTCAGTTGCGTACCTGGAACACGTAGCCCTCGAGGAGATCGTGGCTGCCGTCAGGCTTCGCGCCGGTGAGTTTGACCTTGTAGTCACCCGGCGGCAGTAAACGGGAAGGTACAACGGCTGTAACCATGTAGGTTTGACCGCGCGGCTGGGCGGTCAAATTATTTTGCGTGATCACTGGAATTCCGTCCGCGGTCTGAACCTCCGCCAGATACTGCGGATAGGAAGCGGCATTCAACATCAAATCCAGGCGAACCTGGCCTGTCTTGGAATCGATCTTTACCTGCGTGCTCCCGGCGTCACGCGTTGCCGGAGCCAATACCACGGCAAGCGTAGATTGCACGGAAGGGCCCCGCGTTTTCGAATTCCAGATGTAGCCAATCGCCAATAGAATGACGATGGCAGCGCCCACCCAGGCAAGACCACCGAACCGCAGAGGTGCGAAAAATGCAGTCCAATCCCGGCGCGAGCGGGAGGTATCTCCGCTAGCGGCAGCACGCGTGCTTTCCGGGGTTTCACGGTCTGCCTGCCTTGCTAGTGCCTGCGCGAAGGCAAGTTTGTGGCGGTATTCCGGCGACGACAGGAAACGGCGCTCGAAAGCCGTCTTGTCCTGACCTTCCAGTTCCCCATTCACGTAAGCATCGATCAGCTCTTCCTCGATCGCAAGCACCTGCTCATGTAACTGGTCGTCGGAGAAATAGCGATCTTCGAATGTGTCGCGCTCGGCGTCCGGCAACTGCCCCAGCAGGTATCGAAGGGTCGTATTGTCCACCGTGTCCTTTCGCCACATGGGAAGCCTTCTTAAACGAGTGGTCGCATTCGCCTTTTCATTTCACCGCAAAGATGTTCCAGCACAGGCAAACACGCATTTTTGGAGCCGCTGCCTGATGCGGAAGGCCTTCACACGTAATGTCTCTACCGATATGCCTAACGACTCCGCCAATCTTTGGTTGTTGTCGATCTTCTGACGCCGGTCATATTGATAGTATTCGCCAATCAGGCCCCTCTCATCGGCAGACAGCTTCTGGGTGCATTGCTCGAGACAGCGCGTAACTGCGGCAGATTCCGCCTCCGCTGCCGGATCTTTACCTGCCCGGTCCCAGACAAATGCCGGAACCTCTTCGATTGAGGCCAGATTTCTCGTTTTCCGGACAGATTCCATGAGGACCAGACGCGCGACTCCGCGGATGAAGGGCATGAAGTGCTCGACATCGTTCTGTTCGGTCAACCGTCGTGCTACCCGGTCGAGCGCTTCGTCCACCAGATCGTCGCAATCGGGACGGCCGTTAAAGCGGAAGAAATCCGTAAGCTTGGAGCGGATTTTCTCATAGAGTTCGCCCGCCCGGTCGCGATCGGGATCCAGAGCCGCCAGGAGTTTGTCGAGTGCCTCTTGCGTCAGACGCCAGGGTTGGAAACTGCGGCCGGGTTCCTTCGGCGACATAGTCGAAGCGCTCATCTTAGCAAATCACCCGAAGTCCCTGAAGATGGTGTAACCCCTTGGACCTACCTGAGGCGCGGTACTGTTTTCCGAAAAAATCCGGTAATGAATTCGCGGCCCAAACACTCAGTGGATGTAAATGCCGTGGGCCGGGCTCGAGTCAGGCTCGCATTACTTTCTGCACTGACAACAGTGATTCGTTGTGGGCTATGGGTGGCCTACAGAACGACCGCCGACGGTACCGGCAAATCGCACAAAGGGAGAATCCAAAATGAAAGTCGAAACGTTACGGGCGATCTTGATGTTCACGGCCACGGCGTTGGCGGGCCTACAGTTGAACGCCCAGCAGACCCAGCCTCCGAGGCGCATTCGCGAAGCAGTCGATGAGTCCCGGCGGGTGGTGCTCGAAGGACACATACACCCGCTGGCGCAGGCGCGGTACGACCACGGCCCAGCTCCGGCCGATCTGCCGATGGAACACATCTTGTTGCTGCTTCAGCGGACCCCCGAGCAGCAGCAGGCGCTCGACCGGCTGCTCGAAGACCAGCAGGACCATCGATCGCCCAGCTACCATCGCTGGCTGGCGCCGGAGGAGTTCGGACAGAAGTTCGGTCCGGCGGCTGAGGACACGCGCGCCTTGACGCGGTGGCTGGAGTCCCACGGCTTCCGGATTGACGATGTGTCGAAAGGCGGCCTGTTCGTCGAGTTCTCGGGGACAGCAGGGCTCCTCAAAGAGGCATTTCACACGGAGATGCATCAGTATCTCGTGAATGGCGAGCACCACTGGGCCAATCAAAGCAATCCCGAAATTCCAGCCGCGCTCGCCCCCGTAGTTGAGGGTTTTGTGAGTCTGCATGACTTCCACGCCAAATCGCATGGGCATCGGGTCTCCATGGACTCGCTATCCTCTCCTCAATACACATCTGGGTCGGCCCACGGCCTGTCTCCGGCCGATTACGGGGTGATCTACAATCTCAATCCGCTGTACTCTTCCGGAATCAACGGCACCGGCACCACCATAGCCGTGGTCGGACGGTCGAACATCATCTCTCTGGATGTACCGGACTTCCGAAAAGTGTTCGGACTGACGGTCAATCCTCCGCAGATCGTGATCAATGGGACCAATCCCGGCCTGGTTCCCGGCGACCAGGACGAAGCGACCCTGGACGTTTCCTGGGCAGGAGCGATTGCGCCCAATGCCACTGTGAAACTGGTTGTTTCGCAATCGACTTCTTCCACCGATGGAATTACGCTTTCCGCGAAGTACATCGTCGAGCACAACCTGGCCGACGTCGTAACCGAAAGCTATGGCGCGTGCGAGGCACGGAGTTATTCGCCTGGCGACAAAGCCATCACGGAGCAGGCCGCGGCCCAGGGAATCACATGGCTCGTGTCTTCCGGGGATTCGGGATCGGCTGGTTGCGACGATCCGACCCAAGCCTTTGCCGTAAAAGGCCTGGGAGTGAACACTCTCGCCACACAATACGTGATTGCGGTCGGCGGCACGCAGTTTGACGACACGGCCAATCCCGCCAAATACTGGAGCAGTCACAACAGCTCGACGTTTGAATCGGCGCTGTCCTATATCCCGGAGAAAGCGTGGAATGAAAGCTGCGCGGCCAGCCGCACCTGCACGGAACCGCTCCTTGCCAGCGGCGGCGGTGTCAGCACGAAGTATCCGAGGCCGTCCTGGCAGGTTGGAGTGCCCGGAATTCCGAACGATGGCAACCGCAATGTGCCCGACGTTTCACTTACAGCGGCAGGTCACGATCCCTATCTGATTTGCCTCAACACCTCCTGCTCGGGAGGCAAGCACGGCTTTGAAGGGATCGGCGGCACGTCAGCGGCAGCGCCGTCCTTCGCAGGCATCATGGCGCTGGTGGTTCAACAAATGGGAGGGCGGCAAGGACTCGCCAATCCCGTCCTCTATGCTCTGGCCCGTCAGCAATCGTTTGCGCTGTGCAATGGTTCCTCCGCGACGGCTGGGCCGATCGCCAGTTGCGTGTTCAACGACATTACGTCCGGGAACAACGCCGTGCCGGGGGAAAAGGGCTACGGCACTACGAGCGCCACATATCCGGCAGGCACCGGGTACGACCTGGCGACCGGTTTGGGATCGGTCAATGCCTTCAACCTGATCAACTCCTGGAATTCGGTACGCACCACAGCCAGTATCACCAGTTTGAGAATTTCCTCGGTCAATATCGCTGCCGGTTCCACCGCCGCCGTCACCGTGACGGTGAGCGCGGGAAGCGGCTCCGTCATACCCACCGGCGACGTGGGGCTGATCTTGAGCACCACCAGCGGATATGAGATGGTGCCGCTCACTCTCAGCGGCGGCATCGGAACGACCTCGACCAAGGGATGGGCGGCGGGCACTTACACCGTGTCCGCACACTACATCGGCGACAACGTCTTCGAGCCCAGCATTTCGCCGGGCATCAAGATCACCATTCACTAACTCACTGGCTTACTCAAAATCGCAAGGAGGCTACTCTATGAAACACGCATCACTGAGAATCGGAATCTTCGCGCTGATGATCGGCGCAACGCCCGCATTCGCCAGCGCGCCTATCGGATGGACTGGCGATGCGCAACCCGGCTCCGGCCCCGGCAGTCTCACGATCGCCGGGGGCTGGACGTTGGACCCGGCCCACCCTTGTCAGGCGACGGAGGCGTATGTCGAACTCTTCGAACTCGACGACAACGGTGTGGTTGGCGCGCTCCTGGCCGCGGCCTGGGTGAATTCCACGGACTATCGTCCGGACGTGAACGCGATCTACTGCCCGGGTTCCACCATCCCGCACGGCTTCGAGTTTTCTGCGGCAGTTCCGCAGCGGTCTGGCTATTATGTGCGGGCCCGCGGCCTGGGGTTGGATGCCGGTGACGTGAATGCCTGGCTTAACGACGATCATCGGTTCGCGCGCCGTGCGGTCGGCAACCGGGACATCTTCCTGCGCTACCGGGGAGCGATGACCGGAGTGGTTCGTGCAAACAACTACGAATCGTACCCGACGGTCATGAACGACAACGGCGTCTACAAGATGTGGTTCGCGGGAGGCGTGGGGGATAAGATCTACTATGCCACCAACAGCACGGGCGATCCGGTCAACGGCGCCGGGTGGAAGACGGACTGGACCGAAATCGTGACGGAGAGCCCGGTGGCATCGAAGCTCGATTCCGGACTGGTCGCCGACCCGTCGGTCGTAAAGGCGGACGGAACTTTCTTCATGATGTACACCGCAACTCCGAAATCGGGCGATTGTAATCGCATCTTCGGCGCGGTCAGCCGGGACGGGGTCCGTTGGACCAAACTGGATGGAGCGAAACGATCTCCGGATAACGATCCTTCGCCGCTCATCATTCCACAGACTTGTGTCCAGTATGGCGCCGGGCAATCAAGCCTGATCTTCGGAGACAACCTGCCTGTCGGAAATACCTATCGCGTGGGGCATGGCTTCGTCCAGTTCCACACCGATACGACTGCTCCCGGCGGAGGCGCGCTTCTGCGGACTAGCGAGGATGGCGGCTGGAGTTGGGTATACCGTTCGAACCTGATGATGTCGAATCCGCCTTTAGGTGACGTGACCTGGGACTTCAAGTACGTGGCGTGGTCGGGACAATATTTCGGCGCAGTAGCGATTCCGGGGGACATCGGCAGCGACGGCTTCCGGCACGGCGACATCGGTATGACGGTGGGCGACGGCGTCAATTTCGTCTCCGAGGTCAGGGTGCCGATGATGGTGCTCAATCCCAATCCGATGCAGCAATGCATCAATAACGGGGGCCTGCTCGGGAATGCGAACGGACAAATCGTGGATAACCGGACGGTTTTTTACTTTGGTGCGGGATATCTCATGAATAACGACAAGTATTCCCGTTGGCCGCCGAATGACTGGGACATTCACGCGGTCGATATCAAAATCTATTGACGGCGGCCGCGGGGGGCTCCCGGCCGTCCATCGAGCCGCGAGCCCTCATTCCATGCCATGTGATCCCATGCCCGAGTCTTATCCGCACCGGCTCGCGTTCAATGGTTTCATTGCTGTCTCTCAAACACCATGGTCCACGCGATATCTCCGCCAGGCGTCATGCCGTCGAGGTCATGGTCCGCCCGTCTTTGGACACGGCCGCACGAGTGGATCTGGCATCTTTGCCCTTTGCAAGATAGGCAATCTCGAGTACGTCAGCACGGATGCGCTTTACGAAGACACCATCGTAAGGGCCGGCCTCGATCTTCCCATTGCCTCCGCCGATTGGCGCCGTGTATTGGATCGAGAATGTTTCTCCGTGAACGCCTCCGGTGACCACCTTCACCTGGAATCCCAAAGTCCGGCCGCGCTCCTGAATGATCACGGTCTCATCTTCTGGAATTATCCCTGAAGATTTGTCGGGAACGAGCTTCCAGGTCCCGGCAAAGGGATCAGCGGCAAACAGTGTGGTGACCAGTCCAAGGAACAGTAGCGGTCCCAGTTTCAAGGTTGTAATCTGATTTGCCTCGCTCGGATTTGCCCATCTTAACAGGGCAGGCATCTTCACACGTAGCGACGATTCTTTTGCGCCGCACGGGTCTCTATCTGGTAGACTCGCTTGAACGCCGCCTATGAGCAGACTCGCCCCCAAATTCGTCGCTGCCGCCCAAGCGCGGTCCTGGCAGACCGCTTATAACGAATGCAATGGCTGTCCGATGTTCGCCATGTTGGACGGCATGGAAGAGATCGGCCCCGCGCTGCTCGCCGATATGCGGGCGCAGATGGCGGTGTACGACGTTCCGGGTGGACCGAACATGCCGCGTATCCGGTTTGCCATGGACGTGGTCCAAACCGGGCGAATCCCCACGCCTCCACCCGGATTGCCCGACGATCAGGTGGCCGATGCGCGGACGTTTCTGGCGCACCGCAAGGGTGGGACGCCGGGTGGCGCGGCGCCGAAGCGGCTCAAAATTTCGCTGTTCTGGACTCGGGCCGCGCAACGCGAAGCGATCAGCTCGGCGCTGATTCAGAAGGCTCGCGATCTGCTGAAGTCCAACAAGAATCTGTTCACTCTGGATGTGCTGCCGAACCGGACCATCCTCCCCATCGACAAGACACAGAACGACACGGATCCGGAGTCGTGCGGCAGTGGCGACTTCGTCGAGGTCCAGCGGCTGGCAGAACAGAGCGCGGTGCATGCGCCGGATCGGATTCCGGTCATTTTCTATACGTCCGAATTTGTGCTCGGGCCGTACGGTGACGTGCGGGACGCGAATTCGCATGGGTGCGGGTATCAGCCGTCGCCCGGGAGAGGGTTTGCCATGATCAATTCCCGGAAGGTGGCAGCGGATCAGGTGACACTCCTGCATGAGATGGGCCACGGGGCGGGGTTGCCGCATCGTTTTGAGGCTCGCGCGAACATCATGTCGTATGGGCCGTCGCGGACGGATATTGCGGACGACCAGTTGAAGGTGTTCGGGAGTTGCTTCTTCTGCTCGAAGTAGACCCGGCACGCTGATTGCGTCACGTCTCCGGGACATACACGACCATTTCCTGAGAGTCAGCGCGGTATACCGTGCCAGGACTTACCCGCGGGTCTCAACGCCATCAACAGTACCAGCAGGGCTGCGGAGCAAGCTCGAAGACCGCTTGGTGACGCGGGGCTCGCAACCTTCGGCGTTTGTATTTTCATTGATTTAGCGACGCCGCAACCGATAAGAGAGCGTACCCGCCGGAGCCCTTTTCCGCTCACTGCTAACGGCTCATTTCGAAAGATAGCTATCTCTTGTTAGCAATCTGTGTCGTTACTGAAGTCAGCTTGCAGGCGGCGTTACGGGAAGGCGATCATTCAAGTGAATGACAGTCCCCGAAACACGCCTGTTCCCCCTCGCCGGCACTGTCGCCGTGGCGCGCTCAAGCGAGTCATTCGAACCTGGGGCTCCGCCTTTTCCGCAGGAGACAGTTCCGGGTAATTATGCCTGACTACCGTATACCTTTCAATAAACCTTGCCTCACCGGCAGCGAGATGCTGTACGTGGCTAACGCCATTATCCTGGGCCACAGCGCGGGCGACGGCTCCTACAGCCGCAAATGTCATGCCTTTTTGGAACGGGAGTTGGGCGTAGCGAAGGCGTTGTTGACCACGTCGTGCACACATGCGCTCGAACTGGCGGCTTTGCTGCTGGAAATTCAGCCAGGCGATGAGGTCATCGTCCCTTCCTTCACTTTTGTTTCGACCATCAATGCATTCGTGCTGCGCGGCGCACAGGCGGTGTTCGCCGACATCCGGCCGGACACGCTGAATATGGACGAGCGGCTGCTGGAGTCTCTCATCACACCGCGCACGCGGGCCATCGTTCCGGTGCACTACGCCGGCGTAGGTTGTGAGATGGACACCATCCTGGAGATCGCCGGCCGCCACGGCATCCCGGTCGTGGAAGACAACGCCCACGGACTCTTTGCGCGGTACAAGGGACGGCATCTGGGTACCTTCGGCGCGCTCGCGTCGCAGAGCTTCCATGAGACCAAGAACATTACCTGCGGCGAGGGCGGCGCGCTGCTCATCAACGATGCCAATTACATCACCCGCGCCGAAATCCTGCGGGACAAGGGGACCAACCGCAAGCAGTTTCTTCGCGGGGAGGTCGATAAGTACACCTGGGTGGAGGTAGGGTCCAGCTACCCGCCTTCGGACATTCTGGCCGCCTTTCTGCTGGCGCAACTGGAAAAGTGCGATGAGATCCTCTGCCGCCGCGCCGCAGTGTGGAACTTCTACAACCAGCATCTTACCGGCTGGGCGGAGGAGCACGGGATCCGGCGGCCTTGCGTTCCCGATCACTGCGAGCAGGCCTACCACATGTACTACCTGCTGATGCCTTCGGTGGATGCGCGGCAGCGTCTGATTGAGCACCTGGCGAAGCAGGGGATTCTCGCGGTATTTCACTATACGCCGCTGAATACTTCCGCGATGGGCCAACAGTTTGGTGGACGGCGGGGCCAGTGCCCGGTCACCGAATGCATCAGTGACCGGCTGTTGCGGTTGCCTTTCTACAACAGCCTCACCACCGACGAATTGTCGAGTGTGGTGGAGACCATTCTTGCCTTCGATTGCTGAGGAGCTTCCAGGAGCAACGTCATGTGTCCAGACGTCCGAGTGATTTCGATAGTTCGAAGGCCAGTGGAAATCTCGGTGGTGTTGCCCGTATACAAGTGCGGCGAGTGCGTGGCGGAGATGCACCGCCAACTGGTGGCAGCGATCGAGCCCCTGACGCATTCGTTCGAGATCGTGTTCGTCAACGACGGTTGTCCGGCAAACTCCTGGGAAGCGGTCCAGGAAGCGGCCGCTCACGACACCCGCGTCAAAGCCATCAATCTGTCCCGTAACTTCGGCCAGCATTATGCCATTGCGGCCGGGCTGCACTACTGCTCCGGAAACTGGGTGGTGGTGATGGATTGCGATTTGCAGGACCGGCCAGCGGAAATCCCCAAGCTGTACCGCAAGGCGTTGGAAGGGTACGACATCGTTTACGCGCTGCGCCACGAACGGCAGGACCGCTGGACCAAGCGTCTGCTTTCGCGCATGTTCTCGACGGTGTACAACCTGCTGAGCGATGTGAAGCTCGATCCGAAGGCCTGCAATTTCTCGATCGTTTCGCGCCAGGTGATCGACAGTTACTGCCGTCTGAAAGAACTCAACCGGTCGTACCACCTCATGCTGCGATGGCTGGGGTTCCGCGCAGCTTACGTTTCGGTGGAGCACGCGGAGCGATTTGCCGGCAAGAGCGCCTACAATCTGCGCCGGGGCTTCACCTTAGCGATTGAGTCCATTACCTCGCAATCCAACAAGCCGCTGATCCTGGCGATCCGGACGGGCTTTCTGATGTCCGGGACGGCTCTCCTGCTCGGCCTCTTCCTGGTGCTGCGGTATCTGGTGCACGGAGTCGGGGTCGCCGGCTGGACCAGCGTGATCGTGTCGATCTACTTCACCGGCGGCCTGATGCTCGCCAACATGGGCATACTCGGTCTGTATCTCGGTAAGGTCTTCAATGAAGTCAAGGAACGGCCCTTGTACATTGTGAAGGACGTGATCAATCTGGAGCAGTCGAAGAACGCCGAGCCCGTCCTGACTACGGCCGCCTACTCACGGTGAGTCGCCCACTGCATCGCTAAGCTCCCTGCTCGCTTCCGAAAATTCGCCATCGGCATCTGGAAGAGCTTTGAATGATTGGCTGCAGATTCCCGACTGATTCTTGAGCCCACCGCTCCCGCAGTTGTCGTAGTGGTCTTAATAGCGGGTGCAGCTACTTTCCGGCGCAAAAATTCAACTTCTGGCCAAGAGCGGAGTCTCAGATGTCGGTTGGGATCAGAGTTGGGGTCAGAATTTATAGACCGCGCGCTTCGACCGGCGGTCGGGGCCGGCATGGTCCCAGGGGTTCCACTGCCTGATGCAGACTGCCCGGTACTCTTTGCCGCTGTTCCTGGTGCCGAAGCCGCCGCGCCGTCTGTCGGACTCCGTTCCTTGCCGTTACTGAAAGCGTAATCATTCAAAAAAGGGCCAAACTTTCTAAAAGACTGAAAATGCGGATCACAGCGGATTGGGACGGTTTCCGGGTCGGCCCCCCTGGGTTGTCGTCATCCCAATCAAGCCTTTCGCTTAATTAGCGACGACCAGCACTGCTCCACTTCGATGAGAAGAACGGCAAAAGCCGCGAGATCCCGGTTCGCCATCGACCTCGAACAGATAATCTTGGAGTACCCGGACACCGAACTGCCCGCAAGGACACTCCCCTATTCCGGACGGTATCGGGCAGGTCACGAGAAACGGGATGACCGCGATTCCGGAAGATCACCCGCAACATCGCCGAGCGGATTTTGATTTGGAGCAATGCTCGATACTGCAGGCCGTGAGAGAATTGGCTAGGAATCGAGTTGAGGCGAATCGTTAGAAAAACATGGGTGACGGAGACATCGAATATATTCGAAAAGCAATAGAACGGGCGAAGCTTTCGCGCCAAGAACCTGGACGACTAAAGCCCAAGGTCGGTGCCGTGCTTGTAAAAGACGGCAAGGAGCTCGGCAGTGCTCATCGCGGCGAGTTGGAACTTGGGCAACACGCCGAATTTGGCCTATTAGAACTCAAGCTCGGGCACGACGACGTGACCGGAGGAACCCTTTACACAACGTTAGAGCCGTGCACTACGCGGAATCCTTCGAAGATCCCATGCGCAGAAAGGATCGTCTCTCGGAGGCTTAGTCGCGTCGTCATTGGGATGTTGGACCCAAACCAGCTCATTTGTGGTAGAGGTGTCAGACACCTGCGAAAGCATGGAATAGACGTGGATTTATTTCCATCTAAGTTGATGGCCATCGTGGAGGATCAAAACCGAGAGTTCACCCGCGATCAAGAGGGCGTTGCCGACTTGGTTCTCAAAACCGCACAAACAAATTTGATGTTCGCAATCAATCCACGCTTTCACGAGGATTTGGCTCGGCTGGATAAATCGTTCAGGGTTGAATCCATCGCGAGTCCTCAGACGGTTTTTGTCGTCGCTGGTGAAACCATCATTTCAGAGGTGTTAGATCGATATATTTGCGGAATCTTACGTGAAGAAATCGATAAGAGAGGTGCAGGGCAACCCTTCAAAAGGGCACTGATCATCGGGGCTAAGACCTGGAAAGAGAGCTATTGGATCACTGAAAAGAGTCCAGCGATAAGCATTGGTGGCGTGGGGGCAAACGAGCTGAGCAAGGACTGGCTAGTAGTTGCAGAGGAGAAGGGAATTAAACCATTCCCCCTAGGGAAGGGAAGCGGCGTCTACCTGAGCGAACCTCGGCCCAGGGCCGTCCTGAGTGGCCTCACTGCCGAAGACACGAAGGAGGCGGTTGAAAAGTATATTGCCAATCCGCGAGGGTTGAAGGAATTCCTCGATAATTCTTGGCACTAAATTTTGACTAATACTGCTCAAAGGCATGGACCCAAAAATCACGTGAGAACGCGATGGTCGGGCGTATTCAGTCGAAATGCTTCAGCGTCTGTTTCTCGGCAAGGTCTTCAATGAAGTCAAGGAACGGCCCTTGTACATTGTGAAGGACGTCATCAATCTGGAGCAGTCGAAGAACGCCGAGCCCGTCCTGACTACGGCCGCCTACTCACGGTGAGTCGCCCACTGCAACGCTAAGCTCCCTGCTCGCTTCCGAAATTCGCCATCGGCATCTGGTTCGGATTGCAGAGACCGGCTGGTGTGAGCTACTCAGCGTTTCTTTCAGCGCTGCGGCGTGCGGTTTTGTTTTTCGAGCGTTGTTTCTTGGGGATCCCCGTGCCGTCTTCGATTGACCCTTGACGGTGAGGGGCTGTTCAACACACGGAACAGCACGCGGCCATCACCAACGTCGAATGGCGGGAGGCTCATCGTTTTGACGTCGGTCGCACAGAGTTGCCTAGGACTCTGTGGCAGCGTGGGCCAGGACGCCGATGAGAGCGCCTCGCCTCTTGTTTTTGAGAATAGCAGGCGCGGTCAAGAAATTATGGGTAGCAAGAGATGCGAATCCTCTGTAAGACATTGGAAAAGGAGCAGGAAAAAATTCTCGAACTGGCGGTGATCGCCGCGTGGCTTGATTTGACTACAACCTTGGAGTGACGTCTATACCGCGTCGCTGATGCTGGCAAGGTTGAAGTCGTCCACGACAATCGCGGGGACGATCGATGAGCCGGTTTCCGCACCCTGCGCCCGTGAGGACGTGCCCAGCATCCGGGTATTCTGCAGCACTCGAACAGGACTCTCATTCCAGCGGAAGTTGGTCAGCGGGTCGGTAACCTTGCCCTTCTCCACCAGGAAAACGCCGTCTCTGGTGAGACCGGTCAGTTGCAAGGTCTGTGGCTGTAGCACGCGGATGTAATAAAGGCGCGTGATGAGCAGGCCGCGCTCCACGGATGCAATCAGCTCGTCAAGGGTGTGCGCCTGGCCTTCGAGCACAATATTGCCGGGCGCCGGGGTCGGCTCCTTGGAGGCTTTCGATGCCCAAAAGCGGTCGTAAAACAGGTTCTTCACTACACCTTTCTCGATCCATGAGATGGGTTGGTTTGGCAACAGAGAGGGTCCCCATGGTGTGGTGGCCAGTTTCGTATCGAGCGGATCGCTGCGGAGCGTGACATGCTCCGGGAACATCTTCTCGCCCACGTGAGTGCCGCCGCCCTCCTTGCTGAGGAAGCTCTGGCCCTGTTCGGCGGAGCGTGCCCCGAAGTTTCCCGCCAGAAACCCCATCAGGTCGCTCACCCCGGCCGCTTCCAGGATCACGGTATATTTGCCCGGATCGAGTTTCTGCTTCCTGGCTGCTCCCCGAACGGCTTTTTCGGTGGAGACGCGTCCGACGGTTTCGCCGTTGATGTCTTTGAGCGAGACCGAAGTCTGCGAAGCCCATCCGGAACTGGTGCCTCCAGGGTTACGCATGGTGTTGCTGAGGCTGCAATCGGTGTAGGTGTGATAGCCGAACAGGCCAGCCTTATTGCCCACCGCCACGGCGTTCGAGGAACGTTGAATAAATCCGGCGGCGGTCAGTTTTGCCGACTTCGCGCTTTCGATCACCGCCTTGACGTGAGGAATCATCAGGTCGCCGCGGGCCGCCGCCGTGGCTTTATCGAAGTTGCTCAAAGTGAGGTACTTCTGGGGACCCAGCGCGGGCATATCCTCGGGATTGGGCTTGGAGATCCTGGCCAGATCTTCGGCCTGCCGGATGCCGCGCTTGAGTTCGGTGTCGTCCACCTGGGACACTACGGCGCTCCCCTCGCGTTTATCCTCGGTGACGCTGCTGATGGTGATGTTTTGCGTGATGCGATATCCGGATGTGGTGATGCCGTTGTTGGCGAAGCGGATAAAGGCGTCCTCGGTCCACGTGATGTCCACCTGGCATTGCGGCAGCCTGGAGGCGCTGATCACTTTGTCCACGAGATTCTGGGCGTCTATTTGACTCAGCATGTCCGGTCTCCTAATCGGTCAACAAAACGTTCACCTGCCGGAAGCGGGCGGGGGAACATCCATGGCTCACCGCGTTGATTTGCTCCGGCTCGCCCTTGCCGTCAAAGAAGCTGCCAAACTGCTGCCAATAAGCCGGCCCCGCAATGCCATCGCAGGATTTCCAGAAGTCGGTGGTCTTCGACTGATAGGCCACCCGCGAAAGCAAGCCCGCCTTCTTTCCGCCTTTGATTTGCCAGAAGAGGTCGCCGCCGAATTGGAAATTGTAGCGCTGCTGGTCGATGGAAAAGCTCCCGTCGCCGTCGATCAAAATGCCGTCGTCGACACCGGAGATCAAGGAGTCGAGCGTGACGTCGCGCGGTCCCGCCTCCAGCCACACATTGGGCATGCGCTGGAAGGGCACGCTGCTCCACGAATCGGCATAACAGCAGCCGCGCGATTCCTTCTCGGCCACCAGATGAGCCTGATCGCGAATGGTCTGGTAGTGCTTGAAGATGCCTTTTTCGATGATGGAAAACTTGGTGGTCAGCACGCCGTCATCGTCGTACTTGACGGTGGACAGGCCGCCCGCGTTGGTGCGGTCGCCGTACACGGTCATGAGTTCACTGCCCACCTGGTAGTTGCCCATTTTCTCGGTAGTCATGAAGCTGGTGCCGGCGAAATTGGCTTCGTAGCCCAGTGCCCGATCGAGTTCCGTGGAGTGGCCAATAGATTCGTGAAGCGTAAGCCAGAGGTGGCTGGGAAGCAGCACCAGGTCCTTCTTCCCGGGAGTGACGGGAGGCGCAGCCAGGTGTTCGAGCGCCTCTTCACGAACTCGCGGAGCATTTTCGCCGAGGTTGGCCTTTTCGATTACTTCCCAACCGGCTGTAGTTGGCGGAACGGAATAACTGCGGCTCCGCGAGATGTTCTTCTGCATGTCGACGGCGGTGGCCTGGAGCGACGGAAAGACTTGCACGACGTATTGCTGAATGGAGGAGCCCTCGCTCGAAGCAAAATACTTATCCTCGGCGCGGAAAGCCAGGAAGCCGAAGGCGAGCATGATTTTCGGATCCTTGCGCAAGGTGACGGCGGCGCCGTGGATCAGTTCCAGTTTGTCGGCAACCGACACGTTAAACGGATCCTTCTCAAAGCTGGATGTCCAACGCTCGACGTATTTTCTGGTGGGAGCCAGTTGGACGGGGGCTGCCTGCAACACCGCGTTGGCTTTGGACACCACGACGGCTTCGCGAGCAATGCGAGCGATCTCCTCGGCGGTAACCAGGGGAGATGCCGCGAAGCCCCATTGTCCGCCGGCAATGACTCGCACGCCAAATCCAAAGCTGGCCTGGTCGGTGACGAAAGGCACTTCATCGGTCTTGGTCCCGCCGCGCTCAGGAGAGAGGCGGTAGCCGGAAAACTGTTGGCGGTAGCGATTGATGCGAATGTCCGCGTAGGTGGCTCCGGCCTTTTTCGCTTCGGCGAGAGCGACGGCGCCGAGTCTTTCGAGTTCGGGAGTCGGCTTACCGGACTTATCGGAAGGTTGACCGAAGAGGCGATCGGCGGCGGGCAGAAAAACGCCGGTGGCCGCAACGCCGAGGAAACAGCGGCGGGAGAGAAACCTGGAAGGATGCATATCAGCCGATTTTCAGTTTTAAGGCTAACACTTCGCGGGGCGGGGCCGCTTTGGATTGCATTGCATTGCAGTAATCCCGAGGTCAATGCGCGAATTGCACGGTCAATTCCTCTTTACACGAGCTGCCGGGCTTGGGCTTCAGAGCGATGCGGAATTGGATTTGCGTATCAGGGGTTGTAAGGCCAAGCCCCGGAATTTTTACAAACGTGCGATATCAGTTCTTTATAAGAGGCGGGCTGGTCAAAAGCGCCGCCAATTCGATGGTCAGGTAAACGCTACGCCGTCAGGCAGGATCTAATCGTCAGTTGGGCACATGTCAGCATCGCGCGTTTATCCGGCCACGTGACGGCTGGGTCAAAGTCACTTACCGATCTCGCCGCCACTCCACTGAAAGACGCTTTGGACCAATCAGCCTGTCGAAGTTGCCCGACTTTCGAACGGCCGCTCTCGCGGCACGATAGCCAAGACATCCCCACCTGGAGGAATGTCAGGTAAGTTGATCACGTCAGACCTGCCGTAGCCTTCCGGAGGCAAAATACGTACCACTACAGCAGGTCGGCATGGAAGACCTTGCGTCCGCCGAGGGCGTTGCGGAAGCTCCAAACGGCCAGGGCCAGGACGAGGGCGACGGCAACCAGGCCGATGGGCGCGTACCAGGCGGAAAAATCCGACGTCAGGGGCCAGCTAAAGGTCGGTCCCGCGATCACCGTCATCATAATACACGGCAGTATGCCGAACCGGATCATTACCCAAACGAAAGGCAGAGAGTAAAGAACCGCGAAAAAGGCGGATGGCCCGAGTGTCCCAGAGACGTTTACGGACACCACCAGGACCAGAGCGGCAGCGACCACCCATGCATTGCGAAACACTGCGCGCAACACCAGAAACAGTAAGGCTACAAACATTGCAAAGGCGATGACAGTGATCGGATTTGCAAGCGCTCCCCTGATGAGCCCGGCAACGTCGAGTGTGTTGAGCATGAAGGGATTCAGCGCGAGCCGGGCATCGCGTTGCCAATCCACCCAAAACCCCAGCCGGAGCAGTACTCCGCCGCCGACGCCAAGGGCGGTCCCCGCCAGGATGTGCCCGGCTACCAGTGGATCGTGCGCGCTCCCCGCCAAAAGGCGAGTCCACGAGATCAGGCTTTGCGGGAGGCGTCGCCGCAGGTAAGGTTCGAGCGCCATGTACAGCACCCATATCACCGCCGCCGCAAACAGCCCGAACTCGATCGTATTTATGACATTGAAAAACTCCTGCAAAAGCGGCACGTGATGCCGCTGCACATAGAGGGCCACCGAATAGCAGACCAGTGCGGCCACAGCCAGGCGAAGCGAACCGCGCCTGTCGCCGCGGCCCTCATGGTAATTCCGCCAAGCCAGCCAGAGCGCTCCCAGAAGAAGGGCGCAAATCAATCCGATGATGGCTAACGAGACGACACGCGCCGCGCCGGTTGGCGGAGCCGGGGCCTCCATCCGAACGGGACGCCGCCAGGGTCCGAAGACCTCAAAGGAGACCGGCCGGCCTTTCCATGCCGCCGCCTCGATGCGCATGGGCATGTCGGGGGCTTGGGCATAGACGCCGGTCCACGCTGCGCGCTCATCGAAGCTGTAGAGCGGGATCTCCGACGGTGTGGCGGGCGTCCATCGCACGGGGTCCAAACCGGTAGCTTCGAAGAGTTTGTTCCAGTCCATTTTCTGCGCCGGTGGATTGGCGGAGTCCAGTTGCGGCGGCACGGCCCGGAACTGGATCAGGCGGCCCTGCGGGTCGAGCCGCATGCCGACCATGCCGGAAACGGTCTCAGGCGGGTCAACCTCCGTAACGTTACCGTTGAAACCGCTCGGCCATAGATACTGGGGACTTATTCGGTATGAGAAGAAGATCGGCGCGGGCTGGCCTTCGGTGATCTGGGCTCGACGCTGATCCGCGCGCAGATTCTTCGCGGCCCAATTCAGGTAATCCCAATCGTAGTCGAAAACGGAAGCCTGGTCAGTGGGATGCCCGGAATAGCCCAAATGGCCGGCGATATCCCTCGCCTTTTGCGCCAGAATTTCGTACGAGTATGGAAACGGCGTGACGCGCAGAATAGTCGAGTAGCCGCTGAGAAGCACGGCCGCGACTAAGCCTGCAATCACCAATGCCAGGGAGACGACGGCCATGCGGACCGAAAGGGCACCGGTATCGTCAGAAGCCGCGACCATTTCAGGAGACGGTGTTTCACCCGCAGCCAGTGCTTCGGCTAGCGGGTCGCCGCCCGGCAGCATCCGCGCCAACGCCAGCGCCGATGGGGGGCGTCGGGCCGGATCGGGATCGAGACAGCGGGCGATGACGCGTTCTATAACCGGGTCTATATCCTTGACCGCGCTCGCGGCGCTCGGAACGGCACTTCGGTCGGCGGTTTTGAAGGCGGTTTGACCGGTGAAGATTTCGTACAGCACCAGACCGAGCGCGTAGATATCGCTGCGTTCGGTGACCTCGCGCCCGGCGAGTTGTTCGGGAGACATGTAGGCGGGCGTGCCGTTGCGGACCTCCGCGCCTTCGACCTGGTCGGCGATAGCAGCCAGGCCGAAGTCCATGATCAAGACCTGGCCGCAGCCGTCGATCATGATATTAGCGGGCTTCAGGTCGCGGTGCAGCACGCTCTTGGCGTGCGCGGCAGCCAAGCCGGCGCACAACTTGCGCGCGATCTCGATGGCCTTGTCGCCGGGCAAGCGCCCGATCCGACGCAACAGGCTGCCGAGGTTCTCCCCGTCGACATACTCCATGGAAATGTAGGCGGCTCCATCGATTTCGCCGATGTCATACACGCGGCAGACATTGGGGTGCGACACTTGGCGCGCGATACGAACCTCGCCATGGAAGCGTTCCAGCAGCTTGGCGTTTTGTGCCGTAGCCTCAGGCAAGAACTTCAATGCGACGGGCTGATTCAGCTTGAGATCGGTAGCGCGGTAGACCTCGCCCATGCCGCCACGGCCCGCGAGACCGAGGATACGGTAGCGCTGGGCGAGGATGGTCCCGGCCACGAAACGCCCTTCTTCATGGCCCCCTGAAGAAGAACTAGAAGTATGCGGTCCGGCCTGTGAGTGAGCGATCGTGAAGGTGGCCGGGTGGCCGTCTTCCAAGCCCAACTCCAGCAGACAGCGCGGGCAGTGTTCGCCCAGGGGGTTGCCGGCGGGAAGCACGCCGCCGCACCGTCCGCAGCGCCGGAGCTCATCCATACTCAACCACTCAGCCTGGCCAGGAGGAAGCGGATCTCCTCGTCGATCTCTTCCGGCATGGAAACGGTTTGGGCAATCTCGGCGCGCAGGATAGAGCGATAGCGATGGCGCATTCGGTGCACCGCTGTTCGGAGCGCGCCGGCAGACATCCCCAGCGGCGCCGCCACTACATCGTAGCCGCCGCTTTCGGGGTCACAGTTCAAGAAAGAGGACATCGTTTCGAATTGTCTCTCCTTGCCGGCCGCCGCGAATTCTGCTCGGAGCCGCGCCATCACCTGCGCCAGCACGGACAATGCCCAGCGGCGTTCAAACAGGCTTTCGGGAGTCGCGGTCACGATTGCCGCCGGTGCGTACCAGTCCTCCGCCTCAATCGCATCGATGGAGACGGGTGATCGGCCTCCGCCTCGTTTCAGGGCATTGGCGCGATCCCGTTGGTTGGCAAGGAAGTGTTTCACCGAAGTGAGGAGGAACGATCGGAAGCGTCCGCGCTCCCGGTCGGCATCGCCAACATAGTGCTTCTCCAGCAGCACCAGGAAGAAACCTTGCGTCAAGTCCTGAGCCTGTTCGGGCTGGTACCCACTGCGGCGGACGAATGAGTACACGGGATGCCAGTACGTCCTGCAAAGGGTCGCCAGAGCCGCCTGGGCCTCAATGCCTGGCTTCCCCGCGGCCGCAAGCACAAGGCTCCAGCAGGTGGTCTGGAAACGCGAGGTTGGAACGGCCGCCATGCGAGCCATCAAGTTTATCAGGAACCCCTTTGGGGAGGCGTGTAACATCCGTACCGATCCGCTTCATTCCTAAGTAAAGGGATATTTATGAGCCGCCCGCAAATCCGCCGCCGCTTTCTCTTAGGAGGCGTTGCGCCGGGTAGCAATGTGTTTAGGTCATGCCCGCACGCTTCCAAAACGATCGTAGGAGAATCCAGAAAATGACTCGGACCTGGGGACGACGTCTAGCCAGAATTGCCGGCTACGGAGTGTTCGTTTTATTGGTGGTCCTCTCCCTTGCCATAACCTTCACGGTGGGCTGGCGGACGGTGATAGGCGCGCGGACTCGCCCTTTGACCGCGCGTAAGTTCCAGCCCACAGCGGAGCGCATGCGCCGGGGGGAGTATCTGGTGCACGCCGTCGCCAGATGCATGGGATGCCACGCTAAATACGATGAGAAAGCGGAGCACAAGAAAGGGGAGCGGCCCGTTCCCGTTTCGAAAGACGGCGCAGGCGCAGCCCTCTTCCACGATGGTCCAATCTCGGTTGTCGCCCCCAACATCACTTCAGATCCGGAATCCGGCCTCGGCAAGTGGAGCGATGACGCCATCGCCCGGGCCATTCGCGAAGGCATCGCGGAGGACGGACGCGTGTTGCTTCCGGTGATGCCGTACGAGAGCTTCCGCCAGATGTCCGACGAGGACGTGGCCTCCGTCGTGGTCTTCGTCCGCACGTTGCCGCCCGTACGCAACAAATTGGATCCAACCAAGGTTCCGTTCCTTCTATCCCGCCTCTTCCAGTCGGTGCCGCAACCGGTGACCGAACCCGTGCCGGAGCCAAACCGCTCCACACCCGCCGAGCAAGGTTCGTACCTGGCAAGAATGGGAAGTTGCAGCGGGTGCCACACGCCGCGGACCCCCCAATTCCGGCTCATCCCGGGGATGGAGATGGCAGGCGGCAATTTGATGACGTGGGGGGAAACGGTGGCTACCGCCAATCTCACGCCGGATCCTTCGGGCATCGTATATTACGACGACGCGCTTTTCATCGAGACTATGCGCACCGGCTATGTTCGCGGGCGCAAGCTGAACTCGATGATGCCGTGGTGGGTGTATGGCAATATGACGGACGACGACCTGAAGGCCCTGTTTGCCTTTCTGCGCACCCTCAAGCCCGTGCATCACGGGGTGGACAACACGGAACCGCCGGTGCAGTGCAAACTCTGCGGCAACCGGCATGGATTGGGAGATCACAACTAAGAAATTGGGAAGTTCGCGCCAGATCGCCAAGCGCCTACCAACACTGGCCGAACTGGGAGCGCTATCGGGAGTGATAAACGTTTTCGGAAAGTACTGCCGTGTTGGTCACACTGAAACTCGCCCAGCCGATGCGGTGGCCCTGGGCCGCATATGCGTTCAGCCCCTTTTCATACAGGAGGAAGCCGGAGATGCGTGCTGCCCGGTGAGCCATGGCTAAAGTGAGATTCAAGCCCGACTCCGCCGGGGACGAGAGAAACCAGCCCTGCACTTCTCCACCTCTCAGGATCCGCAGACAGGTTTCGGGATGCTCGCGGATTAATAGCCGGGCCCACTCGGCGTACCGGGCATTGATGCGGCTGCCGGCCGGATGCGGAAGATGCTGGAATCGTTCGTGTTCGAAAAGCGCCAGATCGTCATCGCGCAATGCGAAGGGGGTCTCGTGCGCGAATTGCACGGTCAATTCCTCTTCACAGGCGCTGCCGGGCTTGGGCTTCAGTGCGATGCGGAATTGGATTTGCGTATCAGGGGTTGTAAGGCCAAACCCCGGAATTTTTACAAACGTGCGATATCAATTCTTTATAAGAGGCGGGCTGGTCAAAAGCGCCGCCATTCGATGGTCAGGTAAACGCTACGCCGTCAGGCAGGATCCATCCCGCTCTGCCCAGCAAATGTCAGCAACGCGCGTGATACGGCAAGTGATGGATCGGCGTTGCCATGGCCGCTGGGCATCTTCGAGCTTAAACTGAGGGTGTGATGAGGCAGCCCATATCTCTTGGGGACAAGCGCCCATCATCCCGGATGGGTGGCGAGATCGAGTTCAAATGCCAGTCCTTGCCAGCCGCAGTCACCAATCTCGAATTTTCTGCGGTTCTCGCGGGCGACCGCCCGGAACAGATGGAGGGCAGTGCGATCATCCATGCCCGAGGTATCGCGATCGAGATGTTCTCGGAAGAGTTCGCATCGGAACGCGCGAACTGTGTCGGGCTCTGCGAATGCAGCATTCATCTCGCTGTTTCCAAACAGAGAGAAGCGATGCAGATTGCAGGAGCCAACCGTGGCCCATTCATCGTCAACAAGCATCAGTTTGGAATGGATATGGACTGGATTTCGGCGGCCATCGGTCCCTAAGCCTGCAAGGCCCGCCAGTATGAAGCGATCGGAAGCTGCGAGTTCTGCACAGGCTCTCGGGATCGCGTGCCGCCGCCCGAGTTGGGCGCCGGCATCCAGAGGGGCAGGCATCAGCAAAACCACATCGACCTCTCGCTTGAGCGCACGATGCAGGCAATCTACGATCAGTTGCACATCCAGGTGCTGGTTCTCTATGTAGATCGAGCTTCTTGCGGCATCAATTGCCGCGCAGTACTGATCGAAGTTCGACTGCTCACCACGGGCAATATCAAACCATCTTCCATGCGGGGTGGCGTGACCATTGCGATAGCGTGCCGGATGGATGGTCCGTTGAATCTGTACAACGGCGCCACCGCGCTTCCTGGGAATTCGTACAGGAAACTGCAAATCAGTTTCACTTTCTAGCCCCCACCGCCCGTCGTCCTGCAATCTATCGCTTGCCTCATTCCACCGTTGCACAAAATTATGGTGGACATCGACAACCGAAGGGCCGGCCAACTCGATATAAACGTCATGATTGTGCCCCTCGCCGGTGTGACCAGGCGCAACTACAGAATGGGGATTGAGATTGATCCCGCCCACGAAGGCCGTTCCATCGTCCGCACCGGCATCGGCAAGCCAGGTCTTTTGATGCTGGCAAAAGCCCGGACGAGCTCGGTCCCAGCGAATCTTCACGCCGGAACGCCGTTCTTCGAGGAATTCAAGGTGGCCACTCGAACCCCAGAATGCGTTGCGTTGGAGCCACTGCGTCTCTGCATCCGGTCGCCAGAAAATGAGCCGCACGTCGACGCCTCTCGCGGCGGCACGATCGAGAATGTCCAATGCGGAACCTTGGCCACCGGGCATGGCAAAATCTGCCCACATGAAAGTTACAGTCACCCAGACATTCTGCCGGGCGGCTTCAATTGCCTGGCAGATCCGCCGAAACGCCGGTTCGCCGTCAATCAACGGTCGCACCAAATTCCTTGCGCGCACGGGATAGCATCCCGATGTCACGAAGGGAATGGCTGCTGCCTTCATCGAAGCAATGTCCACGGAACGCATTCTCCAGCCGGATCGGGCTCTTATCTTCGCCGGGGCTCCAATAAACCATCGAGGAGTGGGGTCATGGTTTCAAAACGCGTCATCAAGGCGAGCACATCTTCTTCAAAGTGGCGGCTATCGATGTTCATCCATCCCTCCATCAGCGTTTGCGGACCATAGTCCACACGTACGTTGGGCCATCCGCTCTGCAAGGACGCAAAGCCGTTCCGGAAAGCCGCTGCGAAATCGCGGCTCGTGATGGAGTACCCTCTCAGCTCTCTCAGCTTCAACGCATGAATGTTGTAGTGAACGCGGCATTTCCGCAAAGACGCTTCAGTCGTCCAGATGGAAAAGAATATTCCCGATGTGTTTTCAACTTTGTCCATTGAGTCATTCGTCCAGGAGGGCTTTTGCAGCTTCAATACGGAACAGTCTTTGTAAGGCCCCTGCTTGCAGACCAGCTGTTTATCGCTTCTTGCAACAAATCGGGCTGCAATCCGGGCAAATACGGTATCGGGTGATTGCAAGTCGTGAGTTTTCATCGATCGTCTCCTTCAGAGCACTGGTTACCGAAACGTTAGTTTGCCTTCCGGACCCGGAACTCAGGCCGCATTCAATCCAATTGGGAAAGCTGAAAAACGTTGCCCTCCGGGTCGCGCCCGTCACACAGAGAAGAGGCAAATCCTCGATAACGCTTGATCGCGCCCACCGGCACACCGGCCTTCTCAAGCTTGCTTCGCAGCTCCAGCAGATCCGAATCGACCGTGAATACCAGCTTGGCATTGGAAGAGACTGGGGCTATCGGAACCCCGCGAAACTGTTTCCCAGCGAGATGAAGAGCCAACTCAATCCGCCCCGCCAGCAAGACCGCCCATTCACCCTCAATCTCTTCAATCGTTCGGAAACCAAAATGAGTTTCGTAAAACACCTTCAGCCGAGCTATATCTCGAACATAAAGAATGACCCTGGTCATTTCGATTTGCATCAGCACTCCTTATCCGGATATCCGGTGGACGATCATACCGTTGGTCCATCCACTCGATCCTGCAACGGAACTTCGGCAATCTTGTCCAGCAGTTGAATCGACAAGCGAAGCATCTCCCGTTCGAACCCGGTCAGACGTTCGTCTATCGAGGTAGCAAGCCAACGCGCCCTGTTCCGCGAATCTTCAATCAGGAGATCGCGTCCCTTTGCGGTAATCTCCAACTGGAATTGTCTGCGATCGGATTCATCTTGCTTCCGTAGGACAAAACCAGCCTCTTCCAAATCCGCCAGAACCCGCGTGATGGATTGGGGCTGCACGCCTTCACTGTGAGCCAACTCCTTCGCCGTCCTGGGTCCGTCTCGATACAGCAGGCCCAGAACGCCGTGTTTCACGGCACTCAACCCCGATACGCGGGATTCCGATCGCAGCCGTCGATTCAGATTCGCCAAACTGCGCCGCAAACTCGCGGCCGTCTCCAGGGTTTCTGAACGCATCCCAATATAGTACGCTATTACGTAGTAATATTTGAGTGTTTTTGGCGGGCTTTGCAAGAATTTTAAAGATTGTTCAGAAGACCCATGTGGCAGATGAGACGCAATAGCGTATTAAACTTTATCAGAAGTGGTGATCTCGGGTCTAGCCTGTCGGCCGATCCCAACAGGCCAATGCACTCATCGAGCATTGGTTAGGTTGGAATACTCCCCGAAAACGCGTTCACGTCCGCCGATTCACCTTGACGTGTGGTCGCCATGTTGGACTTTGATCGGCCTGGTGGTCCCGGACGTGGTGTTCTGAGCCATAGATCCTCTGTGGTCGCGCAGCGTTTACCAAACGGTCCGCCGCGTCGCGGCTTGCGAATCGAGGGTTATAGGGAGGATTTATCCTCACGCCGGCGAATATGATCGTCGGGCGTGATACGTCAATTTGACGCCCAAACGGACCGTATTCATACCGTCTTTGCGCGTCTACCGAGAGTGACAGCTATTTGTTCGCCCGCGCCTGCCAGTTCACCACCACGTCCAACCGGCTGCCGGTGATGGATTCGATTTGCTGGCTTCCTGCACTGCCGGCTCCTACCTGCCCCGCTGTGAGGAATCGCTGGCCGTCGGCGGTCACGTCCCACAGCCGGGCCGGCTCGGGGAAGGTAGAGTCATGGCAGATGACAATGCCAAACGTCAGTTCACCCACCTGGAACACGGGCGTTGCCGATCCGGCCGAATAAACTGACCATCGGATTGCCGGATGCAATTTGCGGTATAGACCGGCGACCCGACCTCGATGAAATACTGCCGCCGCGTTGTAAAGTCGGCCGTTGTCGGCAAGTTCTGTGAAGCCAATGATTGACGTGACGGAGTCGCTCGTGAGCGGCGTTAGGTCTCTTGCGAGTTGGCCGTCATCCGTCCTCATTGCGAACCGGGCAGGATACTCAGTGTAGTCTGCGAGACCGCCGAGAACCGCTTCCGGGCAGCAAAGGATTGATACACCCTCCGACTCGCACCAGGCAACGCGCTCTTCGATGAGGTCAATCGCCTCCAGTGAACCTGCCGCGAGGAGCGGTGCCTGGTAAGCGGCAACCTTCATCGGTTTAGAATAGCCCAGCCCGCCGGTGAAATATCCAAACGTCTTGTCGCCAGGAGGGGCGGGTAAACGCCACGCCGCCCGGCCAATAGGGCCGGCAGACATCGATCACTCCTTCGGCGTCAGGCTGGATCTATCCGCACTACGCAGTGGCGGGCGGTTCGGGCCTTCGCGGCCGTCATACGCCATGACACGGAGAGCAAGTCGTGCAGAGCATCTGGTTCCACGCGCGACAGACGGACCAGCACCAAGGGATAGCTTCGATAGTAGTCCGTGAGGTAGTATGTCTCGGGCGCATCCTCCACGAGCCTTTCGCGTTCCTCAAGCCCGGCCCTGACAACGAGGGTTTCCGGTTCAGCAGAACGGTGCATCGCAAGGCCTGCCATGAAGATGCCGTCAACTCTCAGCACGGGAGATCCGTCGTACTTCGTGGTTGCTTCGACGTCAGGTAACGCGAGCCCGATAGTCCTGACAATGTCGAAAGCAGCTGCCACTAGTTGCCTCGCCGGCCTTCGTCTCATCGATGCTGTGTCTCCATCGTCAAGCGACTCGCGGATCTTTGCCCTCCCCCATCCCGCTACCGTATTCAGACATCGGCCAGGGTCAGGGGGCGAGGGGACTTACCATCAATGTCTGTGAAGCCGTACTCCACCGCTACGCTAGCGGCCACCAGCACCGCACCGGTGTGCCGCATGACATCGGGATCTCCCGCCAGCGCCGCCACAGCACGCCCGATGAACTCGGGGGACTCTGAGTTGGTGAGGTCGAGCCAAGCCGCCGCCGCCATGACCTTCTCTGTCCTCACCAATCCTGGATACAAGGACACCGCCGTGACTCCATGCGGCCGTAATTCAACTGCCATATCCGCGGTCATTTTGTCTGTCGCGGCCTTCGATACTCCATAAGCGACATTCGCGATGTGCTTCTGAGCAGCCCAGAAAGAAATGTTGACGATCAGCCCTCGCCGGCTGACCACCATGGATTTTGCAGCGAGCTGGCTTGCGTGGTAGTGTGCGCGCACGCCGGCGCTGAACATGGAATCCCAGCGCCACAGCGGCTGCTCCCAAAACGGCTTGGACCATGTGAAGGCCCCGTCGTCGACCATCCGTTCGTACCCGCCCCACACATTGTTGACCAGAATGTCGACCCTGCCAGTCTCCCTGGCGATCCGTTCGAAGGCGGCGGTCGCCTCCGCATCCACCCGGTGGTCGCATCGAATGCCCGTAATCTGCCCGCCGTCAGCGACACCCTCGTGCACCGACCGGCCGGTCACGAACACCCGCGCTCCGCATTGAGCGAGCACGCTCGCGACGCCGCTGCCAACGCCGCGGGTTCCCCCGGTGACAACAGCGACTTTGCCTTCCAAATTTCTCACTGGTGACATCTTCTCACGTCGTTCGCGAACCGTGCGGGCTAAGGGGCCGACGTGCCAGCCTGTTCGATGCTGGCGAGAATGGCGACCAGTGTTTCGGGAAAGACCGCCTCACTTGTAGACGTCAGTTCCTCGACTGACCACCAACGATGATCTGTCATCACTTCGATCTCGATGGGGGTCCACTGATCCCGCGAAAGTAATTGATCGGTGACACTAACCAGAAAGAAGCGTTCTTGCGCCATCACGTATTCGCCATCATGCAGTTGGAAGGTGAACTCCAGCTCCGCCACTTGCTGACCCACGGAATCCCTCTGAATGCCTGTTTCCTCGAACAGTTCGCGGCGGGCAGCATCCTCAAAACTCTCTCCTGCCTCCAAGGCGCCACCAGGTGTCGCCCAATAGTTTTGGCCAGCGAGCGGCCCGCGCTTGAATGTGAATCGGAACAACAACACCCGATTGTTTCGATCAATTATGAGTAGCCGAGACGACGGGCGTCGACGCATTGGTTCCTTTAACTCAGCTCCTATAGAGCATACTCCGACTGGCGCGCGATTGTGATGGAAGAATGGCCCGTGGATGATCCCCAAAAGTCGCGCAGCGTTTACCAAACGGTCCGCCGCGTCGCGGCTTGCGAATCGAGGGTTATGGGTATTGGGGATCAATGGAACGGAAAACCGGGTTAAGGTTACGCGAATTTGGCAGATTCTGTAACCAGACAGTAGGGCTGACAAGTTTCCGAATAACCACTTTAATGCCCCGAGGCGCGGAGGGCTGTACACTGGCTACGTGGGAAGCCCCGAGTTGACCGACGATCCCGTCCAGGTTTATCTCCGAGAGATGTGTACGATTCCAGCACTAACCGAGGACGAAGAAGCCGAGCTTTCCCGACACGTGCTGACCCCCGATGAACACTCGGACTGCGCGGGCCAGCGCCTGATCGAGGGCAACCTCCGCATGGTTGTAGCCATTGCGGAAACGTATCGTGGTGGCGGGGTCCATGTTCTCGATCTGATTCAGAAGGGCAACGACGCGCTACTCCTCGCGCTGAGAACTTTTGCGGAACACTCCGACCGGCAGTTTTCGGTCTATGCAGCGGCATGTATCAATGAGGCGATCTCAAAATCCATACCAATTTCAGGCGGGCTAACTAACAAGTGAGCGGTCGCCTTTCACGATTCAAGGCGAGATGCGGGTTTATCGTAAAATCAAAGTCACGAAGCAGCGGCCAGGCGATATATCGTGGCCTCGTGTACGTTGAACGTTCTTGCAATAGGGAGATTCATCCTCACGCCGGGGAATATGATCGTCGGGCGTGATACGTCAATTTGACGCCCAAACGGACCGTATTCATACCGTCTTTGCGCGTCTACCGAGAGTGACAGCTATTTGTTCGCCCGCGCCTGCCAGTTCACCACCACGTCCAACCGGCTGCCGGTGATGGATTCGATTTGCTGGCTTCCTGCACTGCCGGCTCCTACCTGCCCCGCTGTGAGGAATCGCTGGCCGTCGGCGGTCACGTCCCACAGCCGGGCCGTACTGGAGGCCGTGCCCCCGAAATAGAACAGCTCCACCGCCGCCTCTGCCTCGATCCCGCCCTTTCCCATCCGTATCCGCGCCGCCATCAGCCTCGGACTGCTGGTGAACAGGTGGTAGAAGATCTCCTTTCCGTCGGCGCGCCAACGCGGCCAGCCTCCGCTGCCCGTCGAGATCTGCACCTTGCCGCCGGGACCGGGTGACTCTCCCGAGAACGGACGCACATAGACTTCGCTTCTCCCTGACTCGGTTGACTCGTACGCGATCCACTTCCCGTCGGGCGAAACCGACGCCGGTACCTGGACAAACGGCGCCTCCAGCAGCGGAACCGGCTTGCTTCCGTCAAGGGGCAACCGCCAGACCGCGCTCGCCTGGCTGCGTCTCCTTTGCTCGAAGAGCAGAGATCTGCCATCCCGGCTCCAGTCGTCCGGATACTTGTCCGCCGGCCCCCCGGTGAGCTGTTCCTCCTGCCCGCTCCCATCCGCGTTCCGGCGGTAGATCTGGAACGTCCCGCTCCGGCTCGAGGCAAACACGATCTGCCGGCCGTCCGGCGACCATACCGGCGAATCCACCGGCCCCGCACCGTAGGTCAGCCGTGTCATCACCTTGCGACCGAATTCGTAGATCCACAGGTCGGTGTTGTTGTCGCCGTCCGCGCGGCACAGCACCACCCGTTTGCCGTCCGGGGAAAGGGCCAGGGCGTCGAACCGGCCCCCCGGCTGCATTTCCTCCAGCCGCTTGCCGTTCCGGTCCAGCCAGGCCAGCCACGAATTGTTGCTGCCCGTCCGATACGCCAGGATCCCCGCGTCCGACGCCCAGAAAGCGGCGTGATCGAACCGGTTCACTGCCACATCGTCGACGACCGTCACCGCCTCGCCACCGAGGCGCAGGCTGCCGGCTTCGAAGCTCTGCGCCATCAGTGTCTGCTGCCTTAGCCACAACAGCATCCCCGGATGGCCGTTCCGCGGCGCCGTATAAAGTGCCTTGTAGTTCGTCGCCAGCAGCCGGCGTCGGTCGCCAGGATGGTCCAACGACGCGGCATAAATCCCCTTTGTGTTCGGGTCCGGGCTCTTGATCTGATATAGAAAGCGCCTTCCGTCGGGTAGAAACTGCGGCTGCAGGTGTTCGATCTCGTGCCGCCCAGCGTCAGGTTCCGTCACTCTCTCTGCTGTTCCGCCCGCCGCCGGGACGCGGAACAGGTTGCCGTCGCTCGCGAACAGGATGAGACCCTCGCTACCCCACGTCCCGCCGCTCGCTCGCGGCGCATCGCACAGCGTCACCGGCGGTCCACCGGCGATGTCGATTCGCTTCAACTTCTCACCGGCGAAGAATGCCAGCGATCTGCTGTCCGGCGACCAAAAGGGAAAGCGCGGCCCCTCGGTTCCCGCCAGCGGCCGCGCCGCCGCCGAATCCAGCGGGCGCAGCCACAGAATCGCGGGCGCCGGGGGTGCCTGGGCGCGGAACACGATCCACCGGCCGTCGGGCGATATGGCCGTAGCCTCGTAATAGTTCGTGGCCCGGGTGTCCCGCGGCGCCAGGATCTCGAACTCCACCGTGCGCTCCGGCGATGGATACGGACGCCACGCGAGCGCCGCTGCCACAAGCAGGCATAGGCAAGCCGCCGCCAGCCAATAAAATTTGTTCGGGCCCGACTTCGCGCGCTCAACACCATCCAGTCTGCCGGTCGCCGGCCGCGCCGTCTCCTCCCGTAACGCCATCTTTTCCGGCGGCTCGTCCTCCGCCTCCACTGTGCCGATGAAGCGGTATCCCCGCCGCGCCAGGGTTTCCACGTACCGCGGGTTATCCGCCGAGTCGCCCAGCGCGTCGCGCAATCTCTGGACGGCCGCGTTGATGCTGCGGTCGAACTCCACCACGGTGTCGTCCGGCCACAGCAGCTTGCGGATCTCCTCGCGCAGCACCACTTCGCCCGGGCGACTCAACAGAGCGAGCAGGATCCGGAAGGGCTGGTCGTGCAGGCGCACCCGGATGCCGTGTTTTCTCAGCTCGGCGGCGCGCACGTCCAGTTCGAACGGCGGGAACCGGATGATGACAGGCGGGTCGGGCCGACCATTGGCCATGCTTATCTCCAGCGTCGCAGTGTACCACAACCGCCTTTATTTCAACCGCATAGCCCGTGAGATCCGTTTGATCCGCGTTTTGCTCCGGGTGGCATTGATATAGCCGGTCTCCAGCCCCAGACTTTCCTCACCGCGCGAGGGGCGCGGAGAGAGGGGCCTATTCTGACCGTCCAATTTTTCGCTGCCGCTCTGTTTGCGGTTCTACCACTGCAAGCCGGCGAACCGGTTCTCAAGCCGCAGACGCCGGACTCCGTCTACGGATTCTCCACTGCCAGGTATGACGTCCGCATGCGCGTCAGCTTTCCGGCTCCTTACGAGGGGAAGCGGCTGTCGGTGTACCACGGCGCCGATCCCGTGAAGGAGGATTGCCTGTCCGTCGCAACCGGCGCTTCCGGGTGTATCGATAGCTTCGTCGGGGCACTCGCGGTCGTCAGCTTCGCCGTGACCCAAGCCGGCAACGGCAAGCCGGCGGCGGTCTCCATTCGTGAGCTGGTCACCGTAGTGGAGCAGAGTCCCGGTCTACCGAGCCGCCCTCCCTTTGGAATCAGGATTAAGCTCGTCGACGGTATCGGCAGCGACCTCCAGGCGTTCGGCTATGACGAGAGTCCTTTGCCGGCAGGTGCCCGCGCGGCCGAACGAGAGGCGTCCAAAGCCGCCTGGCGGCGCTACCGCCAAGAACTGTATTTGGACAAAGACCGCCAACCATTTGCGGTCGTTGATTGGTTGCACACAATCACCCACATCCGCATCCTGTCCGTCAATGCGCCGCCCTCTGCAACGGCGAGCCAAACGCGTTCGCGGGCGCTTACAGCGGGCAGTCGGTAAAGATCAAGTCGGAATCGAGCTTCGACCCGGGATCGGTCCCGATAGTCGCATACTCAAGTGGAACCCCGAAGCGGCAAGGTTCCAGTGCGGCTCAAGCGGATAGCGGGACGACAGTCGTTCAGGAGCAACTCGGACTTCGGCTTGAGACACAGAAAGCGCCTGTGGAGACACTGCTCATCGACCACGTCGCCCGGCCTTCGGTTAATTGAGCCAATTCAGCACCCCGGCTACAAAAAGGACAAGGTCAAGGGAAGGGAGAAAAATTTGGCATCGTCAATACGTCGTTTCAGATGTGCGCCGAAGTATCGCCATGTCGCTTGCTGACGCGCGCGGCTCGTTGCATCGTCATGTCGCTTGCTGACGCGCGCGGCTCGTTGCATCGTCATGTCGCTTGCTGACGCGCGCGGCTCGTTGCATCGCCATGTCGCTTGCTGACGCGCGCGGCTCGTTGCAACACTGATTCGTCTACACGTGTTGGCTGCTCAAAACGTCATCATCCGGTAGTGGGTTGACGCGATGAAATTTCTTCTTGCCCAGGTCGCTTTGCTGGCGTTCTGTGACGTTCACGCGCAAACTCCTGTGGCTCCGTTGAGGTTTGAGGTTGCTTCGGTTAAGCCCAGTGATCCCACCGCACAGGGCATGTACCTCCGACCGCAGCCGAACGGGTTGCGAATTGAAGGCGCTACCTTAAAAAACCTGATCGCTATTGCGTATGATGTGCGCGAGTTTATTGTTTCCGGCGGACCTGGTTGGGTCGGCTCCGACCGCTTCGACATCGATGCGCGTGTGGAGTCCGCTCCTTCTGGTAAACCGGGGCAAACCGATCAGGCTAAGCTCCCAACCAGTAGTCAGAAGATGCGGGAATGCCTCAAAACATTGCTCGCCGAGCGGTTCGAATTGGCTATTCACAGCGTAACCAAAGAGGAAACAGTATACGCGTTAGTTCTGGCGAGGAACGGGCCGAGGCTTTCCGAAGCCAAACCGGAATCAAAGGCCCTGATCCGCGGGCGGAAGGGATTAATCACCGGCCAGGCGGTTCCGATACAGATGCTCGCGCTCAATCTCGCCAACTCAATGGATCGGACCGTTCTCGATAGAACCGGCCTGACGGGCAAATATGACTTCAAACTCGAGTGGAACCCCGAAGCGGGCCAAGGTTCCAGTGCGGCTCAAGCGGATAGCGGGACGACAGCCGATCCTGATACCCGTGGTCCGTCCCTCTTTGCGGCCGTTCAGGAGCAACTCGGACTTCGGCTCGAGACACAGAAAGCGCCGGTGGAGACACTGCTCATCGATCACGTCGCCCGGCCTTCGGTTAATTGAGCCAATTCAGCACCCCGGCTACAAAAAGGACAAGGTCAACGAACTGTCCTGTCATCGGCAACCCACAACCAGATTCCGGCGGGCGCAATGAAGCGCGCTCCGAGTTTGGCGTAGATATTGTGTACTGCCGTGTTGGTCACACTGAAACTCGCCCAGCCGATGCGGTGGCCCTGGGCCGCATACGCGTTCAGCCCCTTCTCATACAGGAGGAAGCCGGAGATGCGCGCTGCCCGGTGAGCCATGGCCAAAGTCAGATTCAAGCCCGACTCCGCCGGGGACGAGAGAAACCAGCCCTGCACTTCTCCACCTCTCAGGATCCGCAGACAGGTTTCGGGATGCTCGCGGATTAATAGCCGCGCCCACTCGGCGTACCGGGCATTGATGCGGCTGCCGGCCGGAGGCGGAAGATGCTGGAATCGTTCGTGTTCGAAAAGCGCCAGATCTTCATCGCGCAATGCGAAGGGGGTCTCGTGCGCGAATTGCACGGTCAATTCCTCTTCACAGGCGCTGCCGGGCTTGGGCTTCAGCCCGATGCGGAATTGGATTTGCGTATCGGCCAGAAAGAAGCCCGCGCGGGCCAGCGCAGGAAGGGGAGGCGCGTCTGCAAAGCCCGACTTGAATTCGACCCACTGATAGGGAGCCAGCAACTGATCGCGATCGTTGGGCGGAAGGGAGAAGAATCCGGCATCGTCGACAATCCCGACGGGCGATCCCCACCAGCGAGTATTAAAGTCGTGCAGCCGGATCATCACTGATCTCCACCTGTTCGAAGCAGTGTTCCCAGAATCGGTGTCCATCCCAAAGCGGGCCGAAGTGATGCATGTGGGCGATTGGAACCAGGCGCTTGATGCGCGTCTGTGCCGCCAGCCGCAGCCATCGCCGATCCTGCGGATCGACAAAGGAATGGCCCAGGGTCTGAATATTGGGCGGTAAGTGCGCAATTGCCTCTTCCAGAGTGGCTGGAGAAATAGGAAGAAACATAGGCGCGTCGATGGCTTCCAGGCCGAGCGCGCCTACGCCGAGCGCGGCGTGGTGATTCGCCGCGATAGCCACATCCCAACCGCACGCCGCGGCCCATTGCATCGCCATGGTATTGTTCGAAGCGATGTGCATGGGCGGCCGGGTTCGCAGCACCTGGGGCCACAATTCCAGCATGCGGTTCCTGACTGCCTCGGCTTCCTGCCTGGCGCCGTTTACCAGCACCACTCGCCGCGGCGACGTGCATCCCGCCTGGCCGTAGATGGCGAATACGCGGATCAAGGCCGCGAGGACCTCGTCTGTGGCCGCTCCTGTTTCGATCCAGGCTTGAGACTGGCGGTTGAGGAAGGAGAAACCGATTCCCTGGAGGGGGGGCGCCATCCCATGGATCGCGGCTCCAGCCGCTTCGGATCCGAATACAATGCGGACGTCCGCCTGCCCGGTCATCTGCTGCTGACGCGGGTCTCCGTGATCGAAGACTTCGTACCGCACCTGCTGCTGCAGATAGTGCCGCAACGCGCCATCCGCCAGATGGTCCAGCGCAAACGAGAGGAATACACCCGTGAGATCCTCGCTGCGAGACCCGCCTTTGAGCCAAAGCCGGTTGCCCGTGAGGGTCAACAGCACGAGCGTCAGTGGTCCCAGCAGGCTGACATTGTTGGGCAGCCATACCGCCACAAGGCCGCGCGGGCGCACCAGCCGCGAAGGTTTTCCTCCTTCGACCGGCTGTCCGAAGGCCGCCAGGAACGGGGCATGGAGGTTTTCCGGCGACAGAAAAGCCATCAGGTAGGCCCACTCGTCGCGGCTGAATTCCGCCGGGACGGTTCTGCGCATTGCGCCGCGCAGGTCAACCCACTGCTGTACGACTTGCGGTTGCGAAAATGGCAGGGCGGCCGCCGTCCGGCCATTCCCCGACTCGAAAAAATGCAGATGGTCACACATTCGCGCAGCCCCGCAATTCGGCCTGCGGTATCCGGCCCAAGAGCTCAAACCGCTTGCCGGAACGGCCGCATTCGCACTGGCCCGGGATGGTCCGCCCCATGTCTTCGGACAGCACCGAGTGGTACGGAGCCCCGTAGGCAAGAGTATTCAACAATTGGATCTGGCCCGGCTGGCCATACACCACCCGCAAGGTATACACATCTCGAACCAACACGTCGGCCCATAGAGGAACATGGCGGAATCCCCGCTCGCAAAGCGGATAGACCATCCCCACCTGCTCCACCATCCCGTAGTAATCCACCACGCGGCTATCCGGGTGCAGATTGCGGGTCAGTGCGCTGTCAAACTGGTCGCGCTCCACGCGTTGGGCTTCCATCTTTTTCCAACCGCCGCTATGCACGAAGTGAATCCTTTTTCCGCGAAGACGCTCCCGTACTTCCTCCGGCATGGCGGCGGCTCCCCACGCCTGCCATAGCATGGAAGTGAAACCGTAGACCAGAAAATCATCACCGGCGGCGAGTAATCCGGCCAGCATGTCCCACTTCATGCTGTCGGGTGCGGACGAATCTCCCAGGAGGAAATGAATGTCCGTGGCCAGCGGACGCAGGCTCAAGGCTGCCGCCATGCGCGCCGAAACGACTCCCCGCTGTCGCAGCGATTTGCCATCATCCAGGATTAGCAGCGGCCGTTTCCGTTCGCCGACCATATCTTTCAGAATCGCCAGCACGCTGCGCGACTGCAAATTCGAACTGAAACTATCGAGCACCACCTGGCTGGGCTGCGTCCCGGTGGTCGAAGAGGAATGCAGCGTTCGTTCGTGCACGATGGCCGCGTTCTCGGTGCGAAACACCAGCCGTTTGAAGAGTCCGACGTGGAGAAACGGCAGATCCTCCACCGATTCCGCTCCTTGCCAATGGCTCCAGATCTTCGCATACATGGGACATCCGGCGAGATGATGCCGCGTCAACTGCTCCATCTCCCGAAGGAAAGCGGAGTCATCACGGGGCCCATACGGCGGCCGGTCCAAAAATTCGCTCACGCCGCCACCCGCTCGAAGAACTCAAGGTGCTTTTGACGGATCAAAACTCCGTTGGTCCGCGTGCACGGGTTGCGCAGGATCTGCGTCCAGTGTTCCCTCAGCAAGGGAAGCGCTAGCGCGTATGCGTCAGGTTCGAACAGTTGAGGGAGCACCCCCCACACGGCTTCCTCGTTTAAGCCGAATTTGCCGGCCAGGTCCGCCCATTTTGCCGACGATTCCCGGTTCAATTCCATGACGGGAAACAGAAACACGGAGCAAAGCTTCGCATGCCCCCAATCCTGCTCCGGATATCGCAGGCGGAGTGGAGATTCCAGGACATGCGCGATACCGTGTGCCAGACCAACCGAGGATTCGGCCTGCAAGCGGCACGCCTGCGAGCTGAGGGCGAACCATCGCGGATCGACGCTCAGCGGCAAGCGCGCCATTTCGGCGATCAAACCCGCCAACTCGCTCTTCCCCTGTTCGCAGCCAAGCGGGGAGAGAAAGGCCTCGAGCGCGTGAGACCAAGCATCACCGCAGGCATGGCGAGCCCGCCCGGCGGGAACCGTTTCCAGCAATTCCGGCCAATAGACCACGGTATCGGGCAGGAACTCTTCGCCAATCGAGATTTCCTTGATGCCGTTGACGGTCAGAACCACGATCGGGGAGATCTCCGCGCCGCTTCCCCAGATGGAAGGTGCGAGGATCAGCCGAAGGCCCGGTCTCAGCCTGGCGCGGAAGTGTTTCGCCTGATCCATCAGGCTGCCGCCACCGGCGACGATTAGGGTGTCCGCGGACGCTGGGACTTCATGGAGCGAGGAAACCGGCGCAATTTCCAGGTCTTTGGTGAACCGGCCCAGCACGCTGGGGGTGGCCCAGACCACAGCGGTTGATAAGGAAGCTTCTTTGAGCCAGGTGAAGTCTCGGACCTCCGGCCTAGACATCGAAGGGGATGCCTCTCGACTCGAGAATCCGGATCACGTCGCCGACGCCCGAGATACCCAGCGCCTCGTCCTGTGTGAGATGGTAGCCAAAAGTCTCTTGCACGCCCACGGCTAACGACACGATGCCCAACGAATCCCACGTATCTACCTGATCGCGCCTCAGACTCAAATGGAAGTCGGAAGGGTCGATCAGAAAAACCTCGACCACTAAGTCTTTCAGCTTTTCCAGATTGGTCATTAGATTCGTTGGCGCCAAAGCAGGGTTTTATTTTCTCCCTTTTGGACAGCCAGGGCATTCACTTTCCCATTATGCAGCAGTGGAAATGCGGCCAGGCTTTCAATCCTCAGGGGCCAGTGCGTTCGCGGATGCTTCGAACGGAATGCCTGTAGGAGCTGTTGCAGGCTCTCGGTGGTGGGTGACGGAGAGAGAACCAGCACGTATCCGTCCTCGCCTGCCCCGTCCCGTTCGCGATAGTAGCTGACTTGTCCTTGCCACCGGTCATTCACTGTGGAAAGGATCTGCGGAATGGCAATCTTTTCTCCATACCGCTTGAACACTTCGCCGGCGCGGCCCAGCAGATGCCAGTGTCGATTGTCGCCTGCCCTGGCGAGGTCCCCACTGGGGATCCATTCGGTCTCCGCCACCGGCTGGAATCCGCGCAGGGTCGACTGCGCCACGCAACCATACTCGCTGAGAAACAGGAGGTCGCCGGTCTCACTGGTCCGGAGTTCTACGCCTGGAATCGGCCGGCCGATATCGGCTGCGGAATCGGCATCCTCCGCCCGCCGCAAGGTCAGCCGCGGCAGCGCTTCGGCACATCCATAGTTGTTAAAGATGGTGGCATTGGGAAAGATCTCGCGCAGCATCCCGATGCGTTCCTGCGGAAAGCGGCCACCTGCAAAGTGCAGCCGGATCACCCCGGGAAATGCCTCCTTGCCGAAGACTTGCAGGAGGGAAACCTGCGATCCCACCAGGCAGAGCATGGCGTCATCTGCTTTCCGTAAAGAGTCGCGAAAAACATCCGGTTTGGCAAAACCGGGGGTCAGGACCAGCCTCCGGCCGGTGACTCTCGACCATAGCCACTGGTTGACAAACGCATAACAGTAGGCAAGGGGAAGAGTCACAATGGTCTCGCGCACCGGCTCACTTTCCTGCGCCTGGTGCAAGACTCCCGCCAGTTTCTCGGAACGTTGTTTCCTGCCGATTACTAACTTCGGGTCTCCGGTGCTACCGGAAGTTAACAGGCAGAAATGGTCTTGTTGGTACTCGACTGGCAGCCGTTCGAGAGCTTCGGCCAACCATGCACTGGCTGCCTGCTTTGCGGAAACATAGGCAAAGGTCTGGCGGGCAGCCCAATGGCGGCCCAGTTCGTCAGCGCCTTCCTGCGAATTATCTTCTACCAGTATCTCCACGCGATCCAAGCTGCCATCCCGAACCCACCATAATACTCTCCGGGAGACACCCCGGTTTAGATAACCATAGTGGATCTTGGTCTGGCGACACAGATGAAATACCGGTGTAGCACCGTAAACACCTGCGCCTGCTCCAGCACGTAGGACTTCTCCAGCAACCCCCGCAGTACTTCCGGGGAGCGCGGAAATGACCCGCGATCGATACTCCACAGAAGCCGGCTCATCGGCCGCCTGGGGCAATCGAGGGGGTCCAAAAAAATCAGCTTGTGTTTGACTACGCGTGCAATCTCCTGGAAAGCCAATTGCAGCTCGGCGTCTGGGAGATGATGAGCTACGGCCACAAAAAGCGCCTGGTCGACGCTCTTGTTTGCCAGGCCTAGCTGCAAGGCGGAACCGAGTACCGCCAAGCCTCCGCCCTTGGAAAGGTAGCCCTGGAGTTTTGCGGGGTCGTTATCCATCCACATGTAGCGGGAATTGTCCGGCAGCCACTCCCGGAGGGCTCCCGTGCCGGCACCCACATCCAAGACGCTCTGGTTGTCCGCTCCGTCGAGCAAAGGGGTGAGGCGCGCACGTACCTTATCTGCGCCGACCGCCCATTGCACCAGGTCGTAGAGTTTGTGGTTGGATACTACCTTATGGAGTAACCCATTCGGCATAAGAGTTCATGACCGCAACTGTGTGAGATGCACTACGTTACCATAATTGAAATACCATGCTCCCACGCTTCTGGACAATAGTACGGCGTCGTTTAGATAACATCTCGGCCGTGCTCGAAAGGAAGTGGCTCCTCTGCGTGATCCTGTTCGTGGAGATCTATGCCGTAGTTACAGCGCTGCATGCCCTGCGCCGTTTCTGGTACGACGAGCTCTTCACGTTCTACATGTGCCGGCTGCCGAGCATGAGCGCGGTCTGGGTGGCATTGAAAAGCGGGGCCGATCTGAATCCGCCCTTATTTTATGTGGTGACCCGCGGGTTTCAGGCCGCTTTCGGCACGAGTGAGCTGGTGACCCGGTTGCCTGCCATGGTTGGCTTCCTGGTGATGTCGCTGTGCATCTTTCATTTTGTCTCCCGGTACGGCAGCCGCCTGGCGGCTTTGGCCGCCATGAGTTTCCCGTTGATTACCGGAACCTATTATTACGCCAGTGAAGCGCGCGCCTACGGGATGGTTCTTGCGTTCGGCGGTCTGGCCGCGGTCTTCTGGCAGTCGGCGGCGCGAAATGAGGGGAGAAGGTTCGCTCTTCCGGGGTTTGCCCTGGCGCTCGCCGGCGCCCTGCTATCCCACTGCTATGCAGTTCTCGTGATGCTGCCGTTTGGGCTCGCGGAATTGGCGCGTTCGATCTCGCGCAGGCGATTGGACTGGCCCATGGTTGCGTGTCTGGCGGCCCCCTGTCCGGTGGTGCTCCTGTACCTGCCCATGTTCGCGGCCACCCGGGGGGACACCTTCTCGAATCCGATCTACCGGCCGGAATGGGGATCGATCCCCGCCTGCTATGCGACGCACTTCGAAGGCGCCCTATGGCCCATGCTGGCGGTATTGGCCATTCTGGCACTGGTCAAAGCCGTGCCGGAAAGCTCCACGGAGGAGCAACCCTCCTCGGCGATGCCGGCCCATGAAATCGTGCTGGCCGTAGGCTTCGCCCTGGTGCCGGTCTTCGGGGTGCTTCTCGCCATGGGGGTGACCGGCGTTTTCATGGATCGTTACGGCGTCACGGCCGTCATCGGCTGCAGCATTCTCATCGGCGCACTGATCGCACGGCGAACCCGCCAGTCTGGAGCGGCAGCCGTGGGGGTGCTGTTCGTCTTCATTGGCGCATTCCTCCTGAATTCCGCCCTGTGGATTGCCGGGGCGCGGACGAAGCCAGAGGTTTCCAAAACCATTCCCAGGCCACAATTGGCGCTCTCCAAGCTAAGCCAGGACCTTCCGATCGTGATCACGAACGGGTTGCTTTTCCTGGAATACGATCATTACGAACCTCAGTCCGTGACCGGCCAGATGTACTTTCTGACCGACGTTTCAAATGCCGTGCAGTATACCGGAACCGGTACCTTCGACCGCGGATTTTACACACTCCAAAAGTGGTTCCCGATTCGCGCCCACATTGAGGATTATCGCCAGTTTCTCTCCACCCACTCGCATTTCCTGGTTTTGGCGGAGTACGATTTTCCGATGGACTGGGTGATGCGCAAAATGCTGGATGACCATGTACCCCTGACGTTCAAAGGGGAGTTTCCGCTGCAGCACGGAAATGGCATTCTGGTGGAAGTGTCGAGCCCGCCTAAAGCGGACTAATCCCAGAAAACTTGTCGCGGGAATGGGCAGCAGTCCGAAAAGCCTCGGCAAGAGTGCCGAGGCTGCAGACAGGAGTGTCCGCGCCACGTCGATGAATTCATGACTCAGACACCTACGTACCGCCCGCCGTTGCGTCCCGGTTCGACGCAGATAAAAGTGGGCACAAAGGACGCTCCCGGCACGGCCATCGCAGGACGCTGATTCGCGGCTGGGGACAATACCGGCATGGAGGATTGGGTGGTCTGATTCACAAAAAAGTTCTTCAGGGCGAAGAGCGCCAGTTCCAGCCGGTCGTTGGCGCCCGCCTTCTGGAAAAGCCGGCACAGATAGACTTTGACGGTACCTTCCGTAATTCCGAGCGTGTAGGCAATCTCTTTGTTCTTTAAGCCTTGCGCGACTAACACGACTAACTGCCGTTCCCGGGGCGTCAGGGTGATGCGCTTCGTGCTGAGCAGCTTGCTGCTGAGCGTCTTCTCCACCCAAAGCTCTCCCGCCGCGACCTTTTCCAGGCATCGCGCCTGCATGTCGATAGACAGGCTCCGGCGCAGCAGTCCGCGAACCCCGAGCGCGATCGCCTGCGAGGCGAATTCGGCCGATATCTCGTCGATCCAAAGGATTACCCCCGTTCCGCGGCCGCGTTCTATGACCATCCGCAAAGTCTCCAGATCGATCGCGGCAGTTACCTCGAATACGAGGAGCTGAGGATGCTCCTTTTCGAGGTGATCCAGCAGCTCCGGAATGCTGAGGCAAACGGAACCCGTAAATCCATTCAGTCGACTTACGATGACTTCAAAACCTGCGACCAGGACCGGTTGAACGCAATACAGTGCCACTTTCGTCATGTCAGGATCACCTCGCCTTTAGTTGTCAGTCTCTGCAATAACCAACCTCAGGATTGCAAAGATGGCAGGCCGGTGAAAGTTACCCGGGTACTGGAACAGGAAGCCAGTCGCGAAGAGGCGGCGCTCTGTTCTGAGACAGAAATGGTGTCAGAAGCGCAGAACTTTAGCTACGGAGGACTATGTTGATGGGCAGTCGCCTTAGTTTCGGTAGTAGAGAGGTACCGTTCGCCGGGGAAATCGCCACGGTACGAGAGCCGCTTATCGGCTCCCGCGCCGTGGTACCGGTGTGGCGATCACCGCAAGTTGTGCTTGCTGAGACTGCCGCGCTGCCAGCACCGCATTCAGGGCATTCACCCGCCCCCAACCGAAATACGGGTCGAAACCGGCGCCGCCCGGATGGTCCGCGGTGGATTCGAGGATCGCCACCACCTCGGCATTGGTCAGCGACGGGTTCACGGCCAGAGTGAGTGCGGCCACACCTGCCACGATTGGCGATGCGAACGAGGTGCCGAACCAGAAGGCATATCCGCCTCCATTCGTCGTGGTCAGAATACTGGAACCAGGCGCCGCAATGGCGATCCAGGCTCCGTAATTCGAGAAGCTGGCGAGCTGGTCGTTTGTGTCCGTGGCGCTGACGGCCAGAACGTGATTGCACGCCGCGGGGTAATAAGGGTCGGAAGTGCCATTATTCATTGCGGAAGCGAAGAGCAGCGCGCCTTTGCTCCAGGCATAATCGACCGCGCTTTGTAGGGTGGCCGACGGAGAGCTGCCCCCGATGCTGATGTTGATCACCCGGACCCCGTGGTCGGCCGCATACTGGATGGCCTCCGCGATATCGGAGTAGGCGGCGAGGTCGTTCTCGTCCACCACTACCAGCGGCATGATGCGGCTCTGCCAGGTCACTCCGGCGACTCCTATGCCGTTGTTGCCGGCGGCGGCGATGGTTCCGGCGACCGCCGTTCCGTGGCCCAACTGGTCGGAGGTGTCGGCGCTCGAGTTTACGAAGTTCCAGCCGGGCGTGAGGTTGGCGGCGAGGTCGGGGTGGGAGCTGTAGACGCCGGTGTCGACGACCGCGATCTCCACGGCGGGCGAGCCGGTGGTCAGGTTCCAGGCCTGCGGAGTTTGGATCCTGGCGAGGTGCCACTCGGAAAGGAAGCCCGGGTCGTTCGGGGTGGACGCGGTGCGGGCGTAGTGGTCGCGCTCCACGTATTCGAAGAGATTGGTCTTGCGCAGCGATGCCAGGATGGCCTCGCTCGCCTCCTCGGGCACGTCCAAAACACACACCGCGATCTGCGGCCAATGCTTGCGCAGCACGGCTCTGTGCCACTGCAGGGTGGACTCCAGGACGTGGGAGTCGATTCCGGGACGAAGGGCGGCCAACAGGCGGCCCGGCACGTGGGGAGGCACAGCGGCCGGCCACGCGGTAAAAACGGTCGTTAAAAATAGACCGCACAACCTGAGAAAGAACGAACGCATCGACCGCCCACACGCCGACGGCAGGCGACGCTCGATGCCTACCGGTCGCCGGCCGCGAACCTGAATTTGAAGTGGAGCAACTATTTACAGGCGCATAAGCGCGAGCCTATGCGCCCGGCTAAACGCTGAAATCAGGTAATCGATTCGGAGCTGGAGCTAGAGGAGCAGGAGAAAGAGCTTGAGCTGGAACGTGCGAAAAAGAACTTTATCAGCGTTAAGAATAGTACAGTATCGGAATTGGGCAGGGAAGTCAACGATTCTATTGGTTATTGGAAGGGGGGTATGGTGGCACGAATTCGCATTGGTCAGGGGGAAGGCGTGTTTCGATGGCAGTTCCTACCTTAGAGCTGAGGGAGCCGAATCTACGCTCAAAATGATCGGAGACGGGGAAGGCTGTATCGACGTTGGGGGCAGAGCGGAAGCCGAGTTCTATGCAGGTTGGGGAGATCAACGGAACAAACGGAACGTTAAGAGCAAATGGTAAATGCCGAGTAGGTCATCTCCTCCGCTGCCAAGCCTTAAGCTGGCTCTGAGCTGGGAGTCTTGAGGCGGGCAATGCGACCTTCAGTCGCCAATGACTCTACAAGCTTCAGCTGGTAGTGGTTTTAAAAGGGTATTTTAAACACGATAATGTATTTTATCGTGTTTAAAAGCAAACCCCAAGAATTTGGCCCAACACGGGGACCGCTCATGCGACACTATTCCGGTATGGAAGAACCAGAATTCTGGAAGATCATTGATGAGAGCAAGCAGAAGTTAGATCGAGCAGCCCGAGTCAAATCTATACAGAACGAGCTTGCACAACTTTCACCTGACGAGATTGCCGATTTCCATATGAAGATGCTGACCATCATGCATCTCGCCGACCGCCTCGATCTTATCGCCGCGTGTTCGATGCTTATTGAAGAAGGAAGCAATGATGGATTCGCCAGTTTTCGGGCCTGGCTCATCTCTGAAGGACACGACACCTTTACGCGGACGCTGGTTGATCCGGATTCGCTTGCGCTGATCGATTTCGATCGCACACTATTGTTCCCAGAATTTCTTACCGTTGCTGAAGCTCCCTATAGCGCCAGTGCTAACTCATCGATAAAAGAGCATCGGAGCGTGGTCGAATGTGAGAGGCGTATTGCAAATGAGGTCAACTCTCGCGGCGAGGAGTGGAACCCACTCATGGATGATCAGATTAGAAAACTCTTGCCAAAGATGTATCGTCGGTGGACGGGCACCTAGCAAGGCCTGTAAAAAGGTTGCAGGCCCTTGGCGGCGAGGTTCTGTTCCCCGCCCTGCTCCCAACAGGGTCCTCGCGAAGAAACCACCGGCCAACGTGCTGCGCAGAGCCGCTTCGAACAAGTGCCTGCACCATGTGAACCCCCTCTTCCCTGCCGCCCAGATCGTAGACGATAACATACTTTATCGTCTATAAAAACTAGGGAAGGGAGACAGGTTATCGAGCAATATCCCTAACGGGTAGGCGCAAACACGGGTTGAATTTGATAATCTAGAGGCTCCCATGGACGACTCGAACAAGGTCCGGATTGCTGTCTCAGGACACGCCGACTCCGGTAAGACAACGCTGGTGCGCACGCTTCTCAAACGAGAGGTAGGAAGAATTGCAGATGAGGTAGACACTACTACAATAGCTACTCCGTATAAAGTTAATGTCGATGACAAAATCAGTCATTTACCGGCTCGATTCGGCGAAATTATTGATTGTCCGGGTCTCCAAAACGCGCAGGTCATTCTTGATCATGAGACGAAACTCGCACCGTTTACCCAGGCAGTTAAAGAGGATGACCGTGCCAAGTATCCCTTAGATTTCCGCGCGCTGGATGCTATCGGCGAGGCCGATGTTGCATTGTACGTTGCCACGCTGGAGACAGTCCCTGGATCTGCGCATATCGACGAGTTAAAACTTGTACGCAGCAGGTGCTCCCGAGTTATTGCGATCTTAAACCAATATAATGTTGTCGCCGGAAGTAAGGGCGTAGAAAAGGCTGACAACAGGGTTCGATCATGGACAACGATGGTTCAGGAACAAGGCGTGACGAGCGTCATAACGTTCGATGCGCATTGGGATAGCCCGGCAAAGTTGGCAGATATATACCAGGCGATTAACCAACTTTTGCCGGATGAAAAATCTACGAACTTTCAATTGAGCATTGAGGATCTGCGTAACTTAATTACAGTCGCGAATCGTAATGGTTTTAAACGTATTGGTGAATTAGTGGCCGATGTTCGGTCTATACACGAGGATGCCGACTCACACAGGTACGATTATGACTGCGAGAAGGCAAAAAACGAATTGGCGGCCCTTGTCCAAGACAAAGCCGCAGTCCACTTAAAGAAATTTTTGGAGCACGTTGTTAAGGAATACACGGTAGCGGCCGACCCAGGCACTCCTTCGGTTAATCTTCACAGTTCTAGTGTGGAAGAATCTGCGGCGAAACTGAGAGGCGCCGCCGCGGGCGGCGCGATTGGAGCCAGCATTGGTGGATTGGCGACAGCTATTGGCATATTGGTGTTTCCTCCAGCTGCAGCATTAGTTCCGGTTATACTGGCCGCCGGTACAGGTACTGTCGGGACCATCGGTGTAGTCGTTGGTAGAGCGAGCACGCGCCCGAACAGCAAAGTGGACGTCAAACCGAGTGCTGTAGGCCTGCATGACATTGCAAAATTAGGCCTGGCGATATTTTACGGTGTTTCACACCAAGGTTTTGGGAAAGCAAGTGAGGTTAACAAGAAAACTTTGAGCGCCTTGGTCGAATTCGTTGCCGTGCATGAACAGCCAGTTGTTTTGAAAGACTGGGCTCAGGCTAGTCTTCAAGAGATAATCGAGTGGTGCGAGCAAACCTGCCAGAGGATGGAGCAGTCAAAGCAGGTTTACTTGCTGGATAATTAGCCGTTTTTTAAGTCGTCGAACATTGAAACCTGGAGATTGCTGAACCCGCGAACCCGCTGCCGACGAACCTGCTCTCACCATCTTGAAATCTGCGGCCTCAAAATGATGAGGGGCAACCTCCGGCGCCTCTCGTGAACGTAAGGCGCTTGAACACGAAAATGTGCTTTATCATGCGGTGTAAAGAAAAAGCGAAAGTGGCTCCTCCCTCCCCCCCGGCGTCGCCTCGCGCTATCGTCTACCCCACATTCACAATGCCGTAAGGTGATACTTCTTCCGGCGACCTGTCGCGAGATCTCGCGACTAGGTTTTCGGGGCCTTTAAGTGGGATAAACTGAGGTCGGTCACTTTCTAAGACCGAAGGTGCAAACGGATGAATGCTGATGAATTGCGAAAATTGGCGGCGGAAACACAGAAGGAGAAAGCAGCGGCACTCGCTCGAGAAGCAGATCGGCAAGCACAGTTATCACAAACTGTGAGCGAACAATGGTCGTTGAAGTGGGCGCAAGAACGCGAAGCTAATGAAATTGCGCTTCAGGCACTCCTATCCGCACTTCCAAACCGCCTACAGGCAGCAGCAGCGAAAGGAGAAACTTCCCTGCTCGTCGTCGAAGATGAGCACTGGATAAATGAAAGGTACACCTCCAAGTACTTTTTGGGGATGTTAACCGGCGATAGGCCGAAATCGGCAAACGAGATCTCGGAAGAACTCGATAAAGGGGCCACTTCGGTTAATCGGGTTTCTCGGATCACTGACTTTTGCCGCGCCCGCCGGATAACAGTGAATGTTGAAATCGTTCGCTATGCCTGTCGCGGTGGCCGAGGTGTGGCCGGCGTGCCTCCTGCGGGGCCCGAGGCGGGAATTTTTCGCATTTGGGCTTGCTGGTAGATTTTTCAGCACTGCCTTATAAAACTTATCACCCCGTCTGGAATAGTCAAACATAACTTCCTTATGTATGGCGATCCGGTGACGACAAGTCCGCAAAGCTTGCGTTGCTTTAATCCGGTTCCCGCTCCGTGTCTCGAATGACCCCAACATGCAGGCGCATACCTGGTTTTCAGGCTCGCGTTCGATCAGACAGAGTTGCCATCCATCGCAGCTCGGAGCAGTTCGCGATCTTCATTTAAGGACAAATCTCGTCCCGACTCCAACGCACCGCTTCCACCACGGCAGGCAGCGGTCAGCCAGATCGCTTGCTTACGCGCGCGGCTCGTCAACGTCATTGACCCAGAATCCAACGCACCGCTTCCACCACGCCGGCGGCGGTATCAAACGTCATTGACCCAGAATCCAACGCACCGCTTCCACCACGCTGGCGGCGGCATAGTCCGCGTGGCACTCCTGCGCGGCCCCGTAGCCGGTGCGCACCTGGATGGTGCGCGTGCCGGCGCGGCGCCCGCATTCGATATCCGCGCTCTTGTCGCCGATCAGATACGATTCGGCCAGATCGATTCCCCAATCCGCGGCAGCTTCCAGCAGCATGCCGGGCTCGGGCTTCCGCCGGGTGGACGGCACGCCGGGCGCATCGGGACAATAATATGTCGCGTCGATCAGGCCCTCGCCGGCCTGCCGCAGGAACTCTGCCTCCACGGCGCGATATTGCGCTTCCGTGATCAGGCCGCGTCCAATGCCGCTCTGGTTGGTGATTACGACCGTGCGGAAGCCGGCCGCCTTCAAATCGCGCAGGGCGCCGGACACGCCTTCGTAGACCTTCACGCCGGCGGGGTCGCCGCAGTAGTGGACCTCTTCCATCAGGGTGCCGTCGCGATCTAAGAATACGGCTCGGACTGACGCCATGCCTACGTTTCGCCCAGCACCGACTGTTTTTCGGTCCAGACCCGCTTCAGGCCGAAGGGCAAGGAGATCGGCCGCGACGCGTCGTACGACTCCGGCTGGTGCGCCCCGATGGCTTGCAGCAGTCCGGCCATGATCTTGTTCTCTAGCAGCTTGCCGTCGGGGCCGTGCACGTCCTTCAGCGAGAAAGTGAATGTGCCATGGGCCGATTCGAAATGCGCATTCATCTGCACCACCCGCTTGCCGCTCAGAGCGGCGCGCAGGGGCTCCGGAAGGATCTCCGCATTCCACTGCGTCAAGGTGCTGAAATCGATTTCCGCCATCACCGAAATCTCATTCCTGGGCAGCAGCGCCACGGTCATGGCAGTGATTCCGGGACGCGGCTTGTTGCGCAAAGAGTAGGCCAGATACTCATTGATCGCACGCTCGGGAATCTCGAACCCCATCCTCTGTGTTCCCACTTTGCCGTCCTGATCGGATTTGGAAAGCGAAGCCAGGAGGTCCAGAATCTGCATAGTGCCCTGCGTCGATTCACCGGATGCCGGAGCGAATACGGGAATATTGGCGGCCGCGGTCTGCAATTTGGGGGCGGGAGCAGCGGGGGGAACCACGGGAGCCTGTGCGGAAGTGCCGGTGGGAGCTCCGGCGAACGACAGCAGTCCTAAAGCGGATGCCAGCGTCCGGGTGCGCAGTGCCTGCGTGAAAAATCGGGATGGGAATACCATAGCCTTCCTAACAACTGACGAGGGGGTCCGCCATTTCGTGGAAAAAGCGGTTCTTATAGTTCAGGCTACCGCAAATCCGCGCCTTCTCTGGAACTACACCTCCCGAACGGGGTGCTTATGCGATTTTGCGGAATCTGTTGGAGTGCTGGGATAGAATGAGAAGGATTCCCTTACATGCCGAAGAAGAAAACCGAAACCGACGCTGCCGGAGAAGCTCCGGCCCCTACTAAGAGTTCGAAAGCTGCAGCCGAGCCGGCGCCTCCGGCAGCAGCAGCCGTCCAGCCACCGCGTGCGCCTGCCAAACCGAAAATCCCCAAGCTGGCCAAGAAGGATAAGTCCCGCCTGCCTCGCAAGGAGAAGAAGGCCCAAAAGAAGGCCGCGCAGCAATAAGACTCCTGGCCGGCAAGCCGCTCCGTTCTATGCAGCACAGGGGTTTTACGCTGTGGTTTACCGGGATGTCCGGGGCCGGCAAGAGCACGCTCTCGCGCCTCGTGGAGCAGCGTCTGCGCGCCGCGGGCGCCTGGGTCGAACTGCTCGACGGCGACGAAGTCCGCGAGTATCTTTCCAAGGGCCTGGGCTTCAGCAAAGAGGACCGCGACACCAACATCCGCCGCATCGGCTACGTCTGCGAGCTGCTTTCGCGCAACGGGGTGGTGGCGATTGCCGCCGCCATCTCGCCTTACCGCGCGGTGCGTGAGGAGGTGCGGGCGCGGATCGCCAACTTCATCGAGGTCTACATGGAGTGCCCGGTGGAAGTTCTGGCGGAGCGCGATGTGAAAGGGCTTTACCGCAAAGCACTGGCGGGAGAGATTCCGCAATTCACGGGTGTCTCGGATCCCTACGAGCCGCCGGCCGCGCCGGAAGTCACTATCCACTCGTCGCTGGAAACGCCAGAAGCGAGCGTGGAACGGATCTGGTCGGTGCTCGTGGAGCGCGGTTTGGTAGAGCGGGAAGCTTAATTTTCCGCAGGCTGCGGAAGTTCTCGTTCAGCGCGTTTTGCCGGTGGTCGGCCAGTCCCAGTACAGCCTGTGTTCATCCTCCTCGCGGGCGGTGAAAATCCGGCCGTTCCTTTTCGAGGAACAGGATGCCAACGACCAAGGCGGCGGGTTTGTTGCCATCGCTGAACGGATGCCACTAACACCTTACACGTAAAGCGTCACCCCGCATGCTCCTTTGTTACACTTGCTCGTAAGCCTAATGAAGTTGTCGATCCTCATGCCGGTCTACAACGAACGTACCGTCGTGGAACGCTGCATTTCGCACGTCCTCGCCGCTCCCGTGCCGGAGAACATGGAGCGCGAACTCGTCATTGTGGACGACTGTTCGACCGACGGTACCTCCACGATCCTGCGCCGCATCGCCGCCGACTGCCCCCAGATCCAGCTCTATCGCCACCCCCAGAACGCCGGCAAAGGCGCCGCCGTCCGCACCGCTATCGAAAAGGCGACCGGTGATTTCTCGCTGATTCAGGATGCCGACCTGGAGTACGACCCCTCCGAATACCCGCGGCTCCTGCGGCCCCTGCTCGACGGCCACGCCGACGCAGTCTTCGGGTCCCGCTACCTGGCCGGCGAACAGACCCGCGTCCTGCCGTTCTGGCATTCCATGATCAACAAGGGCCTCACCCTGGTTTCCAACATGTTCTGCAATCTCAATCTCACGGACATGGAAACCTGCTACAAGGTCTTCCGCACCGACCTGCTGAAGAGCATCCCGATCCGCTCCGACCGCTTCGGATTCGAGCCCGAAATCGTCATGAAGAGCGCCAAGCGCAAATTCCGGATCTACGAAGTGCCCATCAGCTACCACGGCCGCACCTACGAAGAGGGCAAGAAGATCGGGTGGAAAGACGGGCTGAAAGCCTTCGGGGTGATCTTCAAATTCTGGCTCATCGACGACCTCTACGCTGCCCCCTACGGCCGCGGCGTTTTGAACAATCTCACCGGCACCCCGCAATACCTGAGCTGGGTGGCGCGCAAGCTGCGTCCGCACCTGGGCGACAACGTGTTGGAAGTCGGCGCGGGCATCGGCAACATCGCCGGCCGCCTCATGGGACGGCGGATGCTCTACATGGCTGCCGAAAAAGATCCGCTCCATCTGCACGCGCTGCACAATCGCTTCCTGCGCACGCCCAACGTGGTGGTGCAGCACATCGATCCCGAAGTGCCGCAGGATCTGGCCGGGCTGGCCAACTCTTTCGACACGGTGCTGTGCCTGAATGTGCTCGAATACCTGGACGATCCGGGTTACGCTTTGAGCTTGCTGCGAGCGGTCCTAAAGCCGGCGGGCACCCTGATCGTGCTGGTGCCGCAGGGTCCGAAATTGATGGGGAGTCTCGACGAAAGCCTGGGACATAAGCGCCGCTACACCCTCCAGGACGCGCGGCGCATGGTGGAGTCGGAAGGCTTCTCGGTGGAGAAGATCTACAATTTCAACAAAGCGGGGACGCCGCCCTGGCTCGCGTACAGCCGCCTGTTCGGGTCCAAGAGCATCAACAAGCCGGTGCTGAAGATCTTCGATAAGACGGTGTGGGCGTGGCGCCACCTCGACGTGTTGATGCCGTGGCCGGGGCTCTCGCTCATCATCGTGGCTTCCAAGCGTACTGCCGGTCCGCCGGCGTCCGATATTCGGAACGGGCGCGAAAGTCTCGGCGAAGTTCCTACGTCGAATCTCAATTGAAGATTACTCTTCGGGTAAGGGGCCGAAGTATTCGGCTGGTCTCCGAGCGGCGCAAAACGCTCAAGCTGAGCCGAGTCGCGCTTGCGCGCAGGACCGCCGTCAGCCGGGCCACGATCGACGCAGTGGAAACGGGCGCGCCGCGGAACTGGGATTTCCAAGCTGACCAGACTGCTTACCGCGCTTGGCCTCGAGCTGACATTGCGGGCGGCGGGCCGCGGGGTGGGTGATGTTAGGATGTGGCTATGGAAGACGAGAAGTTAGTCGCTCTGCTCCAGGCCAGCGAGCAGAAGCTGCTGGCAAGAATGGAAGCTGGTGAACGGCGGCTCGCCGATCTCATCACGGGCATTAAGGAAACACTGGAAGAGCAGATGGATCGCCGGTTCACTCAGGTGGATCGCCGGTTCGATCAGATCAATGTCCGGCTGCAACGCATGGACGTGGTTTGGAAAGCTGCTCTGGCGTGGGGCCGGGACGCCGACACTCTCGATTCCGGAAGGGACCAGTTGATCGCTGACCTGCGTCACGATCTTACGGAGGTCCAGACCAGGTTAGACGCGCTCGAGAAGAAGCAGTAGCCTATCTCTGATACAAGCTCGCCAGGCCCGCGCCTTCCGCAATCATCGCCGTGATCTTCGCGAAGCGCTCCTCCCACACACAGTCCTTGAGAAACTCCGCGGTCTCCGACAAGAGCTGCTCGTCCGGACGGGTGTTGATTCCCTGGATCGCCGCCGCGAAGCTCTCCTTGCCTCGCACAAACTGCACCAGCGGAAATTGGGCGATGCCCGGAATGCCGGTCACTACCGAGGGCAGGCCCAGGTGCAGATACTCGTAGATCTTCAGCGGATCCACTGCCTCGGAGACTTGCGTGGCCTGGAACGGGATGATCCCCAGCCACCACTTTCGCGCGTAGCGGTGCAGTTCCTTCTGCGGCACAATCCCCACCAGGCGGAGATTGGCGAGACCCTCCAGCCGCCGCCGGGTGGGCTCTGAAACCGCCCAGCCGATCAGCTCGAAATCCACATCGGGAAGCGTCTTCGCAGCATGAATCACCGCGTCCCAATCGAACCAGGCGTCGCTGAAGTGCCCGAAGTATCCCACCGTTTTGCGGCCGGCGAGCGGTGTGTGCGCGGCCAGGAACTGCTCGCAGCCGAGCGCCGAGGGCAGGTAGCCGTTGCGCACCAGGGCGATATCGGAGCGCAGATGGCTGAACTTGCGGACCAGCTTTTCGGATACGGCCGTGACCGTGTCCGAAATGTTGACGATCTCCTGCTCCACCGGCGCGGAGAACCAGGGCGCCTCGCCGCCGCGGTGGAACCCCTCCCAATCGTCCATGATGTCGTAATGGATGTGGTAACCGGCCGCGCGCAGCGGGCGTACCACGTCCACCAGGCTCGGGCTGGGCAAGGTGCAAAAGTAGCTGCTCTTCGCGTAAGAAGCCGCGGCGATGCTCTCCACGTGATTCAGAAAAGCGTACAGCGGCAGGTGGAAGACGCGCGGATAGACTTCCTCGCCGGCCTGCGGAACGGCCTCGTCGGGAGACCATTGCCAGGCCACGTAGAGGACCGTGGTGCCGCGATCCGCCAGGTAGCGGGCGCAACTGATGGGCCGCTGATTGAGCGTGGAGCTGAATGGGATGGCGCAGGGAATGATGGCGATCGATGAGGCGCGGCGCAACTCGGGCAGGATCGACTCCATCAGCTTGGCGAAGCGGTCTTTCGGCTCCTCTGCCACAGGCGCGGCGGGCGCAGACGCCACGGCGGCCGCGATTTCCTGCCGGGGAGCCTCGGGCAGGGGGGCGGGCGGCGCGGATTTCGGCGACATCGCCCGGAAGAAAGGCCTGGTGAGGAAGCGCAGAGGGGCTGTGATCTTCCACGAGAGGCTGCTCTGCAGATCGGTAGTCAGCCGGCGCAGATTGTTCACTTCGAGCGACAGGGAGTTGGCGCGGGTGGTCAGCGTCTGCACCTCGGCGGCGTAGCTTGATTCCAAGGCGGAGAGCCGCGCCACTTCGTCCTGCAAATGCTGTTGATTGGCCCGCAGATCTTTCTCGATGGCGCTCTGCTGCCCGTGTTGGCGGTCGGTCGCGGCGGCCCTGGCTTGCCAGAATTGCGCATCGCTCTGGGCCTTCCGCAGTTCGATTTCGCGACTTTCCAGAAGCCTGGAGAGTCGTTCCAGCTCGCGCGACAGCGCCTCATTCCGGCCGGCAGCAGCCTCGCCGCCGCCACCCGCTTTCGCCTCATTGGCGGCGCGCAACTCGCGCAGTAATTCGCCGGTGCGTGCCAGGATCAGCGCAAGCTGGCGGTCCTGCCACGTGGCGTACGATATCCCCGAGTCGGTATCTTCCATCGTTCTTTTCCAGTTTACTGGGCACGCAGGGAGGACACATCGGACCATTGCGCGGCGAGGACGGTCAGCTTCGCCAGTCGCGCTTCCCAAGTGCAGTCTCGCAGAAAATCGGCCACCTCCGCGAGGCTCTGCTCGCTGGGGCGGCGGTCGATCTCGCCGATCGCCGACAGAAAGCCGGCGCGATCGGCGGCGAAGCGTACCAGCGGGTAGCCGGCGATGCCCGAGACTCCCGTGACCACGGTGGGCAATCCGAAATGGAGATATTCGTAGATCTTCAACGGATCCACCGCGGCGGAGAGCGCGCCGGCACGGAACGGAATTAAGCCGGCCCACCACCGTTGGGCGTGCCGGTAGAGATCGCTTTGCGCCACCAGGCCGGAAAAACGGATGTTGGCGAAACCCGTCAGGCGTGCGCGCGTGCGGTCCGAGAGATCGTAGCCGATCAGCTCCCATTCCACTTCGGGGAGCTTACGGGCGGCTTCGAAGACGGACTCCCAGTCGAACCAGGCGTCGCTCAGGTGTCCGAAGTAGCCCACCACTTTGGGACGCTCCAGCGGCGTGCGCGCCACGGCAAACTGGCGGCAGCCGAGCGCGGCGGGGTCGTATCCGTTGCGCACCTCCACGATGTCTTTGCGCAGGCGGGCGAATTTGATCGCGAGCTGCTCCGACACCACGCTGACCGTGTCCGCGAGCATCACCATCTCCCGCTCCGCGGATGCTGTGTACCACGGCGCTTCCCCGCAGCGATGGAACTCCTCCCAATCGTCCATGATGTCGTAGTGGATGTGAAAGCCTCCCGTGCGCAGGGGCCGTACCGCTTCCAGTAGAGCGGGCGTGGGCAGGCTGGAGAAAAACAGGGGTTGGGGGTTAGGGGTTAGGGGCACATCGCTTCGCTCGCGGGGCCAGGAATTCGCAACCCGTTCGAGGTTTGCCTGGAATGCGGCGAGCGAGAGGTGAAAGATGCGCGGATAGACTTCCTGGCCTTCGGACAGGGTCTCGGCGCCGGGGGATTTTTGCCACGAGACGAAGAGGACTGTGGAGCCGCGATCGGCCAGGTACCGGGCGCAACTGATGGGGCGCTGCGCGAAGGTGGAGCGGAACGGAACCGCGCACGGGATCACCACGAGCGATGGGGCACGGCTAAGTTCCGACCAAAGGGACTCCAGCGGGTCCGGCGTGCTGGCGGGCCCGGTTGACGGATGGGCAGGAGGTGCGGCGGGCTGCGAGAGGGCGGCCGGCTCCGCTTCTGGCGGGGGGGTAAATAGCGGCTTCGAGAGGAAGCGCAGCGGAGCGGTGATTTTCCAGGAGCGGCTGGTGAGCAAGTCGTTGGTCAGGCGGCGCAGATTGGCGGCTTCGTAAGCGCTGGCCGCTACGCGCGAGTGCAGGGTCTCGATCTCGCGGGCGGCATGCTCTTCGGCAGTGCGGAACTGGCGCGCAGATTCCAGGTGCTGGCGGCGCTGCTCCTCGAGGTGCGCGGTGAGATCGGCGGCCCTCGCCTGCCAATGCCGCACCTGCGCCTGGAGCGCTGCTTCACGCGCCGCCAATGCCACTTCACGGGCATCCTGCTCCTGCTGGAGGTTGGCCTGCCGGGCGCGCAGCTCGGCAATCTCGGAGAGAAGCTCGGACTCGCGTGCCGCCCATTGCTCGGGCGCAGCGGAAGGGGCCGCTTCGACAGGATTCGGCGGACTCGCCGGAGGGCTGACCACTAGCGCGCTTTCGCCGAAGATCGCTCCGGATTGCGGGAGGTACGGCGCTCTGCTGTAGACCAGGAGAATTCGAGGTGTTGGCCCGCTTCGGATGACATGGCTGGAACTCAGGACGAAGTCCGGCTCGATCTGCGTGCCGATAGTGGATTCATCGAAGGCGTTGGGACTCTCGGGCATGCCCCATTCGCGAAAAGGAAGCAGCACCACAAGATGCCGCGCGGCGTGCAGGCCGAGCTTGCGCAAGGTCAGCCAGGGCGCTTCCGAATCCCGCGGAATATTGGAGGCGATGAGAACATCGCAGGGGCCGGAGGCTTCACCTTCGGAAAGGTCCCAATCCACAATCGACAGGTGGTGGGCGCGGATCTCTGCTTCCAGCCAAGGCGGCAGGTGCGCTGCAAAATCGGTCATGTCCCGATGCGGTTCCCCATGTGCGGCTGCGGACTCCCGGATTCTAGCATGGGGGCGGATTTGGTCATATTTTCAAAGCTGCCATTGCCCGGCGAGGGATTGATGTCGAGGCCGGGGCCAGAAGTTTGGCGGTGGGCATCGAAGAGGATTGCGAGTCTGGCGAGATGACGGAAGTGGGGCGGGGACAGCAAAACGGTGTGGATCACGCTGAAGATGACGGTGTTGGCTCCAATGCCCAGCGCCAGGGTGAGCAGCACGGCGAAGGTGAATCCGGGCGCGGTGCGCAAAGTGCGGAGTGTGTACCGGATATCTTGCAGGAAGGCTTGCATGGAACAGGTTTATGTTACTCCTGGCGGAACGGAAACGGCCTGACGGGGATTCAATTTGAAAACGACGGTCCAAACGGGACCTTATGTATGGCCAGTCTTGCAGAGCTATGTTGACAGAGTGGTAGCAGCGGGCACTCATTGGGCATTTTCAAGAACGATGAGGGCGATTTTCCGGACCTCCAAATTCTGTTGATATTTTTGTCGGATTTATGAGCTTGTGGCTCGTTGCGAGCCGCGCGCGTAAGCAAGCGATGTTTCGATCGCTCCGAAGAATCACTCCCTCACGGTCGTGGCTCGTTGCGAGTAGTGGATCGTTGCGAGTCGTGGCTCGTTGCGAGTAAGAAAATCACTCCCTCACGGTCGTGGCTCGTTGCGAGTTGTGGATCGTTGCGAGTAAGAAAATCACTCCCTCACGGTCGTGGCTCGTTGCGGGCAGTGGATCGTTGCGAGTAGGGGCTCGTTGCGAGCAGTGATAATCGATCACTCGAAGAACGTTTGCGCCGGATCTCGGCGGCCATTGCTTTCCCTGATCCAAAATACTTCTGTTGTCACAGCGGCTATCCTTGCACGCAATCCTTACTTTAACGGCAGGGCCCGCGGCGTAGGTAGCGATTTGTTGCCGCTCCAAACTAAATGTGATCTCTTATATACATGCAGAGAGCAACGTCTGGCCGTCGATTGTGGCCGCTGATCACGATTTCGGCGCTCGTGACCGCTTTATCCGCGCAAACCGGCACCGATACCAAAAACTGGACAGCCGAGGAAGATCATCAGAACATGATGAATCAGCTCGGGATCAAGGCGCTTCGTCCGGGACCGAGCGGCAACGAAAGCGCGCCCAACCATGCCAACTACGATGAGGGCACCGCCAATCCTTATCCGAATCTTCCTGACGTGCTCACGCTGAAGAATGGCAAGAAGGTCACCAAAGCGGATGTGTGGTGGAAGCAGCGCCGCCCGGAGATCGTGGAGGACTTTGAACGTGAGGTGCTGGGCCGAGTTCCCAAGAACGCACCGAAGGTGAATTGGGAAGTCACCAAGACGGCCGAAGCGCAGGTGGGTTCGCATGCGGTCGTCGGCAAGCAACTGCTCGGCCACCTGGACAACTCCGCGTACCCCGACATTAAAGTGGATATTCAGATGACCCTGGTGGTCCCCGCCGGCGCCAAAGGGCCTGTGCCGGTGATGATGATGTTTGGCGGGCGGACCATCCCCGAAGTGGCGTTTCCGGCGCCTGTATTTCCGGGCCGTGGAGGCGCTCCCGGACGCGCGCCTGCGTTCACCCCTCCGCCGAATGCCGACCCTCCGGCGATCGAGCAACTGATCGCGGATGGCTGGGGAGTCGCCACCATCAATCCCAACAGCATCCAGGCCGACAACGGCGCCGGCCTGACGAAGGGAGTCATCGGACTGGTGAATCATGGGCAGCCTCGCAAGCCTGACGACTGGGGCGCTCTGCGGGCGTGGGCATGGGGCGCTTCGCGCGGGCTCGACTATCTGGAAACCGAGAAGGCTGTGAATGCCAAGCAGGTCGGCATCGAGGGTGTTTCGCGGTATGGCAAAGCCGCGCTGGTGACCATGGCGTTCGATACGCGCTTCGCCGTCGTGCTGATCGGTTCCTCGGGAGAAGGCGGGGCCAAGCTGCATCGCCGCAATTGGGGTGAAGCTGTCGAGAACCTCACGGGCACGGGCGAGTATCACTGGATGGCGGGCAACTTCCTGAAGTATGGAGCTTCCGAGGCGAGTTTTGGGAGCAAGACTCCGGGCGATCTGCCGGTGGACGCTCACGAACTGCTGGCGCTCTGCGCCCCGCGGCTCACCTTCGTCAGCTACGGCGTGCCGGAAAAGGGCGACGCCAAGTGGCTCGATCACCAGGGCAGCTTCATGGCAGCGGTGGCCGCCGAGCCTGTCTTCCGTCTTCTCGGCGCGAAGGACCTGGGCGTCACGGAGGACTATCACACCGCCAAGATGCCGGCCGTGAACATCGCGCTCATGGACGGCCAGCTTGCCTGGCGCCAGCACGACGGCGGACACACCGACGCTCCCAACTGGAAATATTTCATTCCCTGGGCAGACCGCTTCCTGCATCACGAGAGTGCCGAGAATCGTCCATGAAGCTACTCCTCGCGGGCATCGCAACGGTGTCGCTCTTGTGTGCCCAAGCCGACGAGCCAACGCCGCGAGCCGATACGAACTCGCGGCTGGCTCACGAACAGCTCCTCGCCAAGCTGAAACAGGGCCGCATCGATGTGTATTTCGAAGGCGACTCGATTGCACGCCGCTGGGGCGCGACCGACTACCCGCAGTTCCTCGAAAACTGGAAGAAGAACTTCTTCGGGTGGAATGCGGCAGACTTCGGGTGGGGCGCCGATCGTGTCGAGCACATTCTCTGGCGTCTCGAAAACGGCGAGCTCGAGGGCATCCAGCCGAAGGTCATCGTGCTGCTGGCCGGCACCAACAACATTGGCAATAAGGTACCTGCCGGCGGCCTCGATGGGGTCGTCGAGGACGTGACGAAGGGGCTGCAGGCAGTGGTACGCGTTCTCCAGGCGAAAGCGCCGCAGGCGGTCATTATTCTGATGGGAATTTTCCCGCGCAATGACAATATGGACGTTGAACTAAGCCGCTTCCGCGGCAGGTGTAAGGGAAGATAGTTCCCTTCGCTACGGCAGAAGAGCATTCCCCGGGGCCTGAACTCCTGCTTTCATTTTCGATAGAGGAGTTTCGCCCATGACTTC